>Ga0182741_1000159_pt1 | contig 106223 bp, 101 predicted proteins | sample eDN5th37CBELigOP_FD_128874 | JGI IMG/M metagenome (GOLD analysis project Ga0182741, IMG submission 128874) | Enriched Organic Plus compost microbial communities from Emeryville, California, USA - eDNA 5th pass 37_C BE-Lig OP (version 2) (version 2) ...
GCGCGTCCGGTTCGGCCAGCGCCGCGTGGTAGTGCTCGATACCGACCCGCACCAGCAGATCATCGCCCAACACGCCGCACACCATGTTGCCGTCGAGCAGGAACACAAGGCCGCTGAACATGCGCCGCTCCAGCAGGGGCTCGTCGGCCAGTGCCTCGCGCACCCGCTCCGCCAGCCCTTCATCGAACGCCACGCCCCCTCCTCCTGTTCGACCTTGCCTCTAACAAACCGCTGGCGCGCCTGCGCAAGGCGCTGGAAGCCGCGGAGCTGAGCGCGCGACCACGCCAGGCGGCTTGCAGGGCCTTGCGCACCGGGTCGCCGCCGAGGCGACGCGGGTGTGCCAGGGTGTTGTTAGAGGCTCTTTGCACCCACCTCTCCCGGCATGATAGTGCATGCGCGCACGCCTGCGGCGCCGTGATCGGCCCCCATTCCAGCGCATCGTTACTGGCGCTGTGGCTAATCGCGCTGCTGACGGCGCTGGCGTGTGCGCTCGGCCGCCGGCACCGGCACAGCCCCTGGCGGCCGCGGCTGGAGCACGCGCTGGCCTGGCTCAATCTGCTGCTCTGGTTGGGCTTCGTCGGCTACGGGCTGCTGCCGTCGCGCTTCACCCCGGCGCGGTCGCTGCCCCTGCACCTGAGCGACCTGCTGATCCCGCTGGCATCCCTGTCGCTGCTCACCCAGATCCGGCCGTTCCGGGCGCTGCTGTATTTCTGGGGGCTGGGCCTGGGCAGCCAGGCGCTGCTCACGCCGGCGCTCGGCTTCGGCCCGGACAGCTTCTGGTTCTGGCTGTTTTGGCTGCAGCACGGCGCGATCGTCGGCACCGCCGTGTACCTGCTGGCGGCGCACGGTTTTCGCCCCGGCTGGGGCGACTTCCGTTGGGCGGCGGGCGCCGCTCTGGCGGACGCGGCGCTGATCGCGCCGCTCGACGCCCTGCTCGGCTTCAACTACGGCTTTCTCGGCCGCGGCCTGCCGTCGCGGCCGTCACTGCTCGATCACCTCGGCCCATGGCCGTGGCGACCGCTGCTGATGAGCGCACTGGGATTGTTGGCGCTGCTGTTGCTACAGCTACCCTGGCTATTGGCCCGGCGCGCTAGCCGAAACGGCGGTCCGCCACGAACGGGTTGCTCGCGCGTTCGGCGCCGAAGGTCGAGGTCGGACCGTGGCCGGGGATGAACCGGACGTCGTCGCCCAACGGGAACAGCTTGTGGCGAATCGAATGGATCAGCGCCTCGTGGTCGCCGCGCGGGAAGTCGGTGCGGCCGATCGACCCCTGGAACAGCACGTCGCCGACCGATGCGATGCGCGATTCCGGCTCGAAGAACACCACGTGCCCCGGCGTGTGTCCCGGGCAGTGCACCACCTGCAGCGTCAGCTCGCCGACGCTGACGGTGTCGCCGTCCTCCAGCCAGCGGGTTGGGGTGAAGGACTTGGCGTGGGCGAAGCCGAAACGGCGGCTTTGCTCGCCCAGCAGATCGATCCAGAACTGATCCTCGCGCTGCGGCCCCTCGATCGGCAACCCCAGCCGCTCGGCCAGGTCGGCGACGCCGCCGGCGTGATCGATGTGGCCGTGCGTGACCAGGATCTTGGTCAGCCGCGCGCCGGCCTCCTCGGCCGCCGCCACGATGCGGTCCAGCTCACCGCCCGGATCCACCACCGCGGCCTCCCCGGTACGCTCGCAGATCAGCAGCGAGCAGTTCTGTTGATACGGCGTAACGGGAATGATCAGGACCTTCATGCAAGCAAACCTCGTGCGCGACCGGCGGCCACGGCGGCCGCCCCCGGCGCAAGAGGATCGCACAGCCTGCCCGGCGATTCCTAATGCCCGCCGTTGCGAGAAAAATCGCGTCATCCCCTTGGAATCGGAAACGCAGGCCTCAGATAGGTCTTCACCTAGCCGGTAACGATCGTACTGAGCATCGGGATGAGCCCGATTTTGATGAACGAGAGAGCCGGCGGGTAATCGGCCAGCCTCCTCGTCTGGGCGGCGACGCTCCAGCGAGTACCGTCGGTTGCGGTGGAAACGCTCAACCGACGGGCGCTGGCCTTATTCATTCCTGATTCGCGTTTTTCTGACCGCCACCGCTTGACCGGACCCGATCGCCGCGCCGAATAATTCAGCGCGCTCGTCAGCCACCGGGAGATGCGGATGAAGCTCTACATGTCGGCCACCTCGCCTTACGCCCGCCTCGCCGCCGCGGTGATCATCGAGAAGGGGCTGCAGGATCGCGTGCAGCGGATCATGGTCGATCCCTGGGCCAGCGGCCCCGAGATCCTCGCGGCCAACCCTATCTCGCGCATTCCCACCCTGATCACCGACAAGGGCGTGGCGCTCACCGAGAGCCTGCTGATCGCCGACTACCTCGACCGCGCTTTCCCGCAGCCGCCGCTACTGCCGGCGCACAGCCTGGAAACCACCCTGCGCAAGGCCGGTTTGGCGCAAGGCGTGATCGACTCGGCCATCTACATCGTCTCCACGCGCCGCTTCGGCCTTGGCCCGGACGTCGCCGATCCGTTGCATACGCGCCGCCTGGAGTCGATCCGGCGCGCGCTGCCGGTGCTGGCGCGCGAACTCGGCGCGGCCAAGCCGCAGGTAGACCTCGGCGATCTGGCTGTGGCCGTGGCCTTGGGCTATCTGAGTTTCCGCTTTCCCGAGATCGACTGGCGCGGCGAGCATCGGACGCTGGCGCACTGGTACGAGCGTGTCGCCGCGCGTCCGGCCTTGGCACAAACCCAGCCGCCGACCTAACGCCCGCCGCGGTCGCTCGCGCCGCCCTTGAAGTGGAAGGTACCGCGTCTCCAGCTAGGAGCCTGATTCGATCGAGTTTTCGGGACTCGGGCATCTAGTCCGACGGGAGGACGCAGACATGCGCACGCGCCTGCTAGCGGCGCTGCTGCTGGCCGTGGCGGCGGCTCCGGCCGCCGCGCAAATGGGGGCCGGCCATCAACCGCGCGATTCGTTCAGCAACTTCGACCGCGATCGCGACGGCTATATCAGCCCACGCGAAGCGCGCGAGGGCAACATCGTCGACCGGATCGACCAGATGGACCACGACGGCGACGGCCTGGTGACCGAACGCGAATTCAACACCATGGAGGCACCCGGCATCGCCACCGGCTATGTGCGGCCGGAGATCGAGGATGAGGTGCGCTGGCACCCGCGGCCGCGCATCGACGTATCCGATTGAGCGCGGGCCGCGCTAACGCTCCGCCGGCACGTAGCCGCCGTCCGGCGCCAGGGTGTCGAAGGTCAGCGTGTCGGCGAGCGCACCATCGACATAGACGTCGCAGTAAGGAAAACCGGTGAACGGCTGCCGGTCGCACTCGACGCTGACCGGCAGATTCTTGTAGCTGCCGGTCAGCGGAAACGGATCGGGGGTGCAGCCGCCCACACCGGGCAAGTGCGAGCGGCGGCAGCGCGGCACCCGCAGTGGCCCTTCGATCACCGGCTCACCGTCGATGTCGATACGGAGCTGGCTCATCGACGAGTTGACCTTGCCGTCGATATCGAAGCGGCCGATGCCGGGCGGCGGCTGGCGCGCGGCGCAGCCGCCGAGCGCGGCCAACAGCAGCAATCCCAGCCACGGCCGGGCGCGTACCCCGAATGCGGCCATTTCGCTATCTCCTGTAAGGGCCATGCCCGTCGTCTGAGTTGGGGACGCGCCGACCGCTTCGCGAGAGCATGGCGCGGCGCCTGCGCACCGGGCCAGGCGCCCGCGGTAGCCGTTCCCCATCGACCGGGCAAGCATAGCGACTGTCGCCGGCGCGCGTCGCCGCACCGTCGTCTTCCGCGCCGGATGGCCACATGTTCAGCGGCAACGGTCTTCAGGAAGGAGACGGCGATGGCGGTGCCGAAGCGGACGTTCCGAACGATGATGGCAGCGCTGGCCATGCTCGCCGCCAGCGCGACGCTGGTGGCGGCGCAGAGCGCGGGGGAGCTGGTGCTGATCGGCGAGCCGGTGACGGAGGACATGTACGTCGCCGCCGGCACGATCGAGGTGCAGGCACCGATACAGGGCGATCTGGTCGCGGCTGGCCGACTGCTGCGCGTGCGCGAGCGCGTCGAGGGCGATCTGATCGCGGCCGGCGAGACCGTGACGCTGAGGGCAGCGGTGGGCGACGACGTGCGCGTGGCGGCACGGGTGGTCGACATCGATGGCGCGGTCGCCGGCCATCTGGTCGCCGCCGGGGCGGAGCTGTCGCTGGGACCGCAGGCCGAGGTCGCCGATTGGGCCTGGCTGGCCGGGTCCGATATCACGCTGGCCGGACACGTGCGCGGCACGCTGAAAGCGGCCGCTAGTCGAGTGTCGCTGGCCGGTGTGGTGGATGGCGACGCCGAGGTGTATGCCGAGCGAGTACGGGTGCTAGCGGGCGCGCGCATCGGCGGCAATTTGATCGTGCATGGACCGAGAGGACCGGAACTGGCGGAGGGCGCGCGCATCGGCGGCAAGGTGGTCGTGCTGCCGGTCGAGCGGCCCGAGCGCGCCGAGGCCGGCGTTGCCGGCGCCGTGGTGCTGGCGCTGCTGATGATCGTCACCACCGTCGCCGTCTATCTGCTGTTCCCGCACTACGCTCGCGACGCGGCCGGCGCGGTCCGCCGCCACCCGCTCGGCGCCTTCGGCCTCGGCCTCGCCGTGCTGCTGCTCACGCCGATGCTGGTGCTGGCGCTGGCGATCACCGGCGTCGGCGCGTTGCTGGCGCTGGCGACATTGGCGCTGTACCTGGTGGCGCTGCTGGCCGGCACCGTTACCGGCTTCTTCTATCTGGGCGATCTGGGCTTGCGGCTGACGGGCCGGCGGACGTGGTCGCGAAGCGCCGGCGCGCTGGCCGCGGCGCTGGCGGTGATCCTGGTCGCGCTGCTGCGGCTGCTGCCGCTGGTCGGCGGTCTGGTCGCGCTGCTGCTGCTGTTGTTCGGCCTGGGCGGCTTGGCGATGCGGATCTGGCAGCAGTACCGAGCGGCACCGGCTCGAAGCGGCGAGCTGACGTAGATCATCACGCCTGTTTCGGGCTGGGCGTAGGCTCGGTGGCAAGTCCCCGCGGCGCATTCGCGCCGCAGCCGTTAGGAGCCCCAGGAATGGCAATCCCCAACTATATCGAGTGGAGCGACAAGCTCAGCGTCGGCATTCAGGAAATCGACGAACAACATAAATATCTGGTCGACTTGGTCAACGAGCTCAATGTCGCCCTGCTGTCCAGGAACGGCACGTCCGCGGCGGAGGAGACGCTGGACCGATTGATCCAGTACACCCAGACCCACTTCGTGGTCGAGGAAAGCCTGATGCGTATTCTCGGCTATCCGGAGTACGAATCGCACAAGCAACACCATGAAGACCTGCTGCGCCATGTGCTGGACTTCAAACTGAAGCTGGTCGACACCGGCAAGGTGTCCCGCTCGGAGTTGATGGAGTTCCTGCACAAGTGGCTGACTGGCCACATCATGCACGAGGACGTGCTCTACAGTGAGCATTTCCTCGCCCGCGGCGCCCAGCGCAGCTGGCTCAAGCCCAGCTGGCTGAAGAAATTCTGGTAACGGCTACAGTTGCCAATAGCGGCCCGGCCACGGGCCGCTCCCCTCCCCACGCGACACCACCACTCATGCAGGCAAGGAGGCCTCCATGCGTACCTTTCGCTCGCGCCACGCCTTAACAAGCACCCTATTCTCGCTGCTTCTACTCGTTCTGGTCGGCTGCAGCGGCGACGACGGCAAGGACGGCGCTCCCGGCCGCGCCGGCGAGCCCGGTGCCGATGCCGGCGGCAATCAGTTCAGCGTGCGCGTGGACGGCGTCGGGCCCAGCGACCCGGCCGAGAGCATCTACGTGCGCAAGGTCGGCCACGGCGAGCGGGTGATCGTGCTCATCCCAGGCAACAACACCTCCGGCGCCAGCTTCGAGCCGCTGCTGCAGGTGTTCCGTGCGGTGGAACGGCTCAACCGCGACTACACCGTCTATGCCTTCGACTATCGCGGCAGCGGCCGCTCCAGCTACAACACCCGCATCCGCGGCCTGGGCGACTTCGCCGGCGACTTCGAGCAGGTCCTGCGACAGTTGGAACGCCGCCACGGTTTCCCCGGCTCCGATGTCACGCTGGTGGGCTACTCGATGGGCTTTGCCGTGGCGCTGGAGATGGCCATCCGCAACCCGGCGCGCTACGGCCGTCTGGTGGGGCTGGCACCGGTCGGCACCCGCGGCGTGCGGGTAAGCTTCAACGCCGCGCAGGCCGGCACCGACGCGCTCAACAACAGCTATGCCGCCGGCGACTGGGTGCCGGTCGCCGACGATGAGGCCGGCATCGCCGCCACCGAGCTGCAGCAGCGCAGCTGGCAGGGCGAGAACCGGACCTGGGCCAACGTGCAGTCGGTCTGGGACATGGTGGTGTTCAACGACGTGCTCGGCTACGACCTTGCCAGTTTCAGCGCCACCGACGAAGCGTTCCGCGCCGATCCGGCCTACGCCGCTACCTTCGCCGATGTGCTGCAGGTCGAGTACATGCCGGAGTCGCTGTATTACGCCCATAAGTTCAACGTGTCGGATGCCACCGTCACCGCGCCGGCCCCCAACGCCAGCGGCGAGACGGTCAGCATCGTCGGCGACGGCCGCCTCAACGCGGCCGGCCTCGCCGGACGCCAGGCGCTGCTGGTCAAGGCGGCGACCGACCTGGCCGCGTGGCGCGGCGACCTGGTGATCTACGACAACTACGTGCAGACCTCGAAATTCGATCTGAAGGAGGCCGGCGTCAGCACCACGGCCGTGCTGATCCGCCCCGACCAGGACTACGACCATGGTTTCCCCATCACCCACCCGCTGGCGGTGGCGCGGCTGCTCGACACCTTCATCCAGGGCGAGCTGAGCGCGGCATCGGTGGCGGCCGCGTTGGGAGGCGTCGAGCTGGATTACTACCCGCCCGAGGAAACCGAGTTCGAGACCGATACCTTCACCGGGCTGTGAGCCGGCGAGGTGGAACTTGGCTAGAGGCGGCCGCCGTCAGCGGCTCGGCGCCGCCACCGGCAGTTGGGGCGGCGCCGGACGAGCGGCCCACAATGGGTACGGGATGCCGGCGAGCCGGTTCATGATGAAGGCCTGCGCCAACAGCAAGGTCACCGCGCCGAGCAGCACCGGCAACTGGCCGAGGTGGGGCATCAACCCCAACGAGACGATCAGCGCGGTGGCGCCGGCCGGCGGATGCACCGCCCGCAGCAGCAGCATCAGGCAGCTGGTGCCGCCTAGCGACAGCGCCGCGGCGCCTACCCGAGGCCAGTCCACCCCGGCGCTCATCGCCGAAGGCGCATCCACCAGCCCGAACAGCGCCAAGCTCAACCAGCCGACGCAGGCGCCGATGGTATGCCCGAGCAGCGTGTTGCGCGGCGAGGCCGGAGCGGCCATCGGCACATAGAACAGGATGAAGGCGGTAGCGCCCAGCGACGGGAAAATGAAGGCGGCCTGAGTGGCCATGGCCACCGTCGCCAGCAGCGCGATGCTCAGCCCGCCGTTGATCAGGTTGAACACCGCCAGCACCACGTTCGGGTCGTAGCGCCGAGTCCACTGCTCCAGATGCAGCAGCCGCAACAGGCCCTCGACCAGCTGCAGGCGCCGGCTCTCGCTACGTTTACCCATGGTTCCCTACCCGCCCCCGTGAGGGGTGGGAATACTAAAGTCCGTTAATAGACCGCGCAACGAACAATCATGCGCCGCGCGAGAACCGCGAAAACAAAATGCCCCGGCCTAGCCGGGGCATCGAAGTGACAGCGAACCGCCCGTGTTAGGCCGGCAGCATCGGGAACCGCAGACCGGCCATCTCCTGGACGATGCGGACCACCTGGCAGGAGTAGCCCATCTCGTTGTCGTACCACACGTAGAGCACGCAGCTCTTGCCGTTGGCGATGGTGGAGGCGGAGTCGACCACGCCGGCGTGACGCGAGCCCACCAGGTCGGTGGAGACCAGCTCGGTGGAAGCGGTGTAGTCGATCTGCTCCATCAGCTTGGAGTTGAGCGCCACGTCGCGCAGGAAGGCGTTGACTTCTTCCTTGGTGACTTCCTGCTCCAGGTTGAGGTTGAGCACGGCCAGCGACACGTTCGGCGTCGGCACGCGGATCGAGGAACCGGTGAGCTTACCCTTAAGTTCGGGCAGCGCCTTGGCCACGGCCTTGGCGGCGCCGGTCTCGGTGATCACCATGTTCAACGCGGCGGCGCGGCCGCGACGCGCGCCCTTGTGGAAGTTGTCGATCAGGTTCTGATCGTTGGTGTAGGAGTGCACCGTCTCCACGTGGCCGTTGACCACGCCGTACTTCTCGTGGATGGCCTTGAGCACCGGGGTGATGGCGTTGGTGGTGCAGGACGCCGCCGAGATGATCTTGTCCTCCGGCAGGATGTCCTTGTCGTTGACGCCGAACACGATGTTCTTCATGTCGCCCTTACCCGGGGCGGTAAGCACCACCTTGGCCACGCCGGGGCAGGCCAAGTGCTTGGACAGGCCCTCCACGTCACGCCATTTGCCGGTGTTGTCGACCACGATGGCGTTCTTGATGCCGTACTGGGTGTAGTCGACGCTGGCCGGATCGTTGGAGTAGATGACCTTGATGTAGTTGCCGTTGGCGACGATGGCGTTCTCTTCCGGCAGCACGTAGATCGAGCCGTTGAAGGGGCCGTGCACCGAGTCGCGGCGCAGCAGGCTGGCGCGCTTCTGCAGGTCGTCGTCCGAGCTCTTGCGCACCACGATAGCGCGCAGGCGCATCTTGTTGCCGGCGCCGGTGCGCTCGATCAGCAGCCGGGCCATGATGCGGCCGATGCGGCCGAAGCCGTACAGCACCACGTCCTGCGGCTCGTTCAGCAGCGGCTCGCGGCGATCGATGATGCTGGCGAGCTGGGCCTTCAGGAACTCGCTACGGCTGGGCTTCGGCTCGGGAAGCTGGAGGTAGTTGACCGTGAGCTGTCCGAGGTCCACGCGGGCCGGCGCCAGCTGGAGTTCGCTCATGGCCTCGACCATCGGGAAGGTGTCGCGGATGGACAGCGCCTTGGGCTCGTACTGCTTGACGAAGCGATGGGCCTTGAGGAGGTCGACCGTGGTCGCGTTGTTGATCGGCCGCCCATGGATGCGCAGGATCACACCGTGATCGCGGTAGAGCTTGCCGATGATGGGCAGCATGCGCTCCGCGAGCTCCTGCTGCTCCAGCCAATCTTTCAACAACTTATCCTGCTGTTCCGGCTGCATTGGTTACCCCCAAGCTGAGCTGGCCACCGCCCGTCCTGGGAGGCGGCGTGAACTAGAGTGGCTTTTGGCCGCGCGAAGCTTACGATGAAATCGGCCGCAACGGTATGGATGAATGCCCATTTCTTGCCCCGATCGTTCGCCTTTCGCGTGCCACGGCCGATCTCACCCGCGCTCGCGTTGCCACTGGTAGGCACGCGCCAGCGCGCTGAGCAGATTGCGCCCGGCGGCATCGACACTGCCGCCGAACGCGAGCACGCCGTCCTGATGCCCGGCCATGACGATAACGCCGAACTCGCCCGCGCCCCGATTCCGCAACAATCCGGCCACCTCGCTCGCCATGGCGGGCGTGCCGTACGGCACCCGCGCCGGCGTCGCCGGCCAGCCCAAGGCCAAGCCCGCTCGCCATAAGGCCGGCCCATGCACATGCAGTACCGCGCGCAGCGCCGAGTCGGCGGCGTACACCGCACCATGAGTGAGGGCTTCGGACGATGGCGGCAACGGGCCCTCGGCCAGCAGCCGGTTGCGCAGCGGGTCGCTGTCGAGGACGCGGCAGTAGTGCGCCGGCGTCAAGCGGGGCAGATGGCCGGTCTGGGAGGCACTGATCAGGAACGACGCGCCGTCGCGGCGGCAGCTGACGTTACCGTAGCCAAGACCGTCGTAGCGCTCGGGATCCTGACCGATCAGTTTCAATTCGAAGAGGATCTGCCGCCATGCCTCGAGCTCCGCGACCTCTTCCGCCGCCGGTCCGGCCGCCGGCCGGTGCTCGAGCCGGTACTTGATGACACCTTCGCGCTCCGCCACGACGCTCCCTTCGAATCGATCACCGCCGAATCGGGCCGCGGCCGCGCCGAATTGCGCGCCGCGGCTCCGACCATGCCGCCTAGACCTTCACCACCTTAGTGCCTGCGATGCGATCGTGGATACAGCGGCGCTCCTCGCCGAAGATGAACAGGACGTTCACGAGGCACAGCAGACCTCCGATATACGGCAGCGCCGACACCAGCCACTGCGGCACATAGCGTAGCGCCAGCAAGCGGCCGAGCGGCAGCGACGAACCGTCGACGCCGACGATGCGGATACCGAGCAGTTTCTTGCCGATGGTTTGGCCGTTCTTATGCAGCAAGTAGCCGTTGAGGAGAATGAAAGCAGCGAACCCCAGCAGCATGCTCAGCAACTGCGTGCCCAGGGTGTTCTCCGGCGCTTCCAACAGCGTGTCCCACATGCCGAACATCAGCGCCAACGGATACACCAGAATCATGAGCAGCACCGTGTCGACGAGGGACGCCCCCAGCCGCGCGCCGCGGCTCGCCAGCCCTTGTCCGGTCGCGGCTTCGCCCAGCAGATTCGACCGTGGTGCCTCGTATGGATTCGCCTGGTTTTCCATTACCGTTTCCTTCTTGGAGTTGTTTTGATTAGTGCCCGGCCGGCCGCGCCCACGCGGTCGGCGACGGCAGCCTAGCGCACGCCGACGAAACGGAAAGTGTCGAATTACCAAGCACCCGGATCGCGCGGGCGTCTCCCCTCAGCCGCGCTCGGCACCGGCGAGCATCGACCACGGTGGACGGCGGGCACCGCTCGACACTGCGTCGTACTCGCATCTTCCATACGCGGTGGTACCCATGAAGGAATGCGTTCTGGATCAGGCGCGCTTCCATGCAGCACTCGACCACCTCGGCGCGCGCGACCCGGCGCTGGCGGCGCTGCGCGAACGGCACGGCACGCCGCTGCTGTGGCCGCGCCCACCGGGATTCGCCAGCCTGTTGCGCATCGTCATCGAGCAGCAGGTCTCGCTGGCGTCGGCACGCGCCGTGTTCCACCGCTTGCAGACACTGACTGGTTCGCTGACCCCGCGCGGCTTGCTCGCCCTGACGCCCGAGCAACTACGCGCGAGCGGCTTGAGCCGGCAGAAGGCGGCGTACTGCGTGGAACTGGCGCAAGCGGTGACGGAACGGCGGCTCGATCTCGACGCGGTGGCGGGCCTGCCGGACGAAGCGGCGCGGACGGCGCTGCTTGCCGTGAAGGGCATAGGCCGCTGGACGGCGGATGTATACCTGCTCATGGCGCTGCGCCGCGCCGACGTGTGGCCGGCCGGCGACCTGGGACTGGCGGTGGCGGTGCAGGAACTCCGGCGGCTGCCGACCCGCCCCGGTCCGAGCGAGTTGGAAGCCTTGGGCGCTCCCTGGCGCCCATGGCGCGGCGCGGCCGCCTGGCTGCTATGGCACGGCTACCTGCGCAACCGGGGGCTGGCGGCGCCAGGGCAGTAACCGACACCGTTGCCGCCAGTGCCGCGCATCCCGCGCCGGGGGGCGCACTCGCCCGCCTTGCTCCTGCCGGACGGTCGCCCCTGGTTCGCCAGCCAGGGGGCGCGTTTCATCAGGGCTTCCCTAGGTGCTGTCGTCGCCCGCCTACATTGGCCGCCGCCGCCACCACCCCCACCGCTATTGCTGGCGCGAAAGCACACCTGTCAGCTAGGAAATAACGAGAAGGATCTCCCTCATGAGCTCGATTCTGCGCAAGCATGCGTGCGCATTGTCTCTCGCTGTCGCTCTATCGGCTTGCGGCGGCGGCGGCGGCAACGCCGGAGGCAGTGGCGGTGGAGGAGACGCCGGTGGTGGCACGCCTCCTCCCCCGGACTACAGCCGTCACTACCAAGGGTTGGGGCTAGCCCCCGCGGGGCAGGCCGCCAACCTGCACGTCGACGAGGCGGTAGCCGACGCGGTGCGTCCAGGCTACCTGGCGTTCGCTTCGATGATGGCGGTATTGGACCTGCGCATGGGATTGCAGGCATTCGAGTGGTACCTGCCGCAAGCGGCGAGCACGGTGGGCGACATCAGCGCGGCTGGCACCGCCGAAGCGCCCTACCCCGACCGCGCGGCCGTGCCGTGCGCGCCGCCGCTGGGTCAGGAGGGCGAAGCCGCGATCTTCCACTGGCACGACGCAGACGGTGACGGCAGCCTGTCGCCGGGCGAGGAATTGCGGTTCGGGTTCGGCAACTGCGTCGCCAGCTATGGCGCCGCGCGGTTCACGTCCGACGGCGCCGGCGTGGCGCAACCGCGGGTACAGCGCTACACGCGGCTGGCGCGCGGCGACGCGCCGTTGGCGCATCGCTTCGAACTGACCGGCGTCGGCATCGATCTGTATCCGGGCTTTACCGTCAACAGCGGCCCGCTGGTGCGCTATCCCGAGCCCGGCGAAACGCTGCGGCAGGCGTTCAGCAACGCCGCCGAGGACGGCGTGCCCGGCACGGTCGAGTTCGCCGGCGAGTCCGCGGTGGGGCCGGTGCGGGTGCGGGTGCGCGGCAGCGACCGAGGCGTGACCGCGCCCAGCGTGGTCGTCACCGAGAAGATGGTCGAGCACTACCTGCTGCTGACCATTCCCCACTTCGACATCCACCTGGAGATCGGCGGCGACGTCGAATCCCGCTGGGAGGGCGGCTACGTCCTGAGTACCGAGGGGATCACCGAGATTCTGTACGAGGGCGGACTGGCCCTCACCCGCGGCACGCTGCGGGTACAGGCACCGGACGGCGCCGTTTACAGCTATACGGCCGATCCCGATCCCGCCTACCTGACGGTGACGATCGACCGCGACGGCGACGGACAGGCCGAGGCCAGCGGGCGGATGTCGCAGGGACTGATGATCGGCCGGCTGCGGCTGGAGCGGTAATCGGACACGGCTGCCTGGGGCAGGCCGCGCCGGCCTCAGGCAGCCCGGCGGCGGGGACGCGTGGCCGCGCCGGGTCTCACTCGCCGAACACGCAGGAGCGGTTGCGGCCGCCTTCCTTGGCCTGGTACAGCGCCTTGTCGGCGCGAGCGATCCACTCCTTGTGGTCCTCCACCTCCGCAGCGAGCTCGGCCAGCCCCAGACTGATGGTGAACTGGATGGCTTGGTCGTCGTGCGTCACGGTCAGGGCCTGCACGGTCTTGCGCAAGCGCTCGGCGAAATAGAGCGCGCTGGGCGCGTCGGTGTTGATCAGCACCACGCCGAACTCCTCGCCGCCGTAGCGCCCGGCGATGTCGCTATCGCGCAGGTTGCGCCGCAGCACCTGCGAAACCGCACGGATCACCGCGTCACCGGCCGGATGGCCGTAGCGGTCGTTGACCTGCTTGAAGTGGTCGATATCGAACATCACCAGCGTCGATTTCTGGCCCGAGCGCTGCTGACGCCGAAACTCGCGAACGACGCACTCTTCCCAGTAACCGCGGTTGTTCAACTCGGTCAGCCGGTCGGTGCGCGACAGCCGCTCCAGTTGCTGATTGGCGCTGGTCAGTGCCTGCTTGCTCACCGCGATGTCGGTGACGTCGTAGACGATCAGGCAGATGTGACTGACCTCGCCGCTCATCGAGGTCAACGGGATGATGGTGATGTTCTGATACATGAACTCCGCCGTGCCGGTGATCGGGCGGTAGTTCCGGAACGGAAACACGTGCGGCTGCTGCTCCCAGATGGTGAAGGCGCGGTTGTTGAGCAGGAACACCGTTTGCGCCTTGTGCTTGAGCCACTCCTCCGGGATCTCGGGGAACAGCGCGAACAGGTCGTGGCCGCGCACTTCGCTGGCGGACAGACCGCTGTGGTTTTCCATGAAACCGTTCCAGACCTGGATCTGGTAGTCGCGGTCGAGCACCACCAGGCCCACGTCCAGGTTCTGCAGCACCTCCAGCGTCCAATGGAATTCGGTCATGGTGCTCATGGCTGCATCATGCCGCATCGAGGAGGTGCGCGATCTTGCCGTTGAAGGTCTGGATCGAGTCCGCGGTGAACAGCAACAGCAGGTCGCAGTTGATGTTGTAATCCTCGATCCGGTAGTTGATCTCGATCGCCAGGGTCTCGCGCCAGCGACCGGCGTTGGCGGCCAGCAGATCGGAAACCTTGCAGTGGCGCCCCAGCACGGTGGGATGCCCCTGCGAGAAGCGGATATCGAGCTGATCGGCGATGCCCTTGAGGCAGGCGCCGATGAGGATGTTGGCGGTATCCATCAGCAGCTCCAGCTCGGCCGTCGCGTCCAGCTTGCCGTGGAAGTTCATCAGCCGGGCGATGTCCTTGAAGCTGGCGTCGTTGAAGATCAACAACGCCTCGCCAGCGATACCCGAACCGATGTAGCCCTGGCAGACCGCGCTGATCGTGTCGTAGTCCTCGGTGGACTTCAGCGCCATCTGCAGTTCGCCCGCCTCCAGCATGTTGACGTTGGGCACCGGCAGGATGACGAACACATCCAGCAACCGGGCCAGCAGGTCCGCGGCCTGACCCATGGCGACGTTGGCCACCTCACGGTAGCAGTCGCGGAAATCGACCTGCAGCGCCAGGTCGCGGCGGACCTCCGGCACCGGAGCGGCGTTGACGCCCAGCCGGGTCAGCGCCTGCTCCAGCTGCGCCGGATCCAGCGGCTTCTTCAGGAAATCGAGCGCGCCGAGCTCCAGCACGCGCTTGCGCGCATTCGGCTGCACGTCGCCGGAGACGACGATGACCTTGGGAGCGAGACCCTCGGCCTTGAACGCCTGCAGGGTCTCGTAACCGTCCATGACCGGCATGGTCAGGTCCAGGAGCAACACGTCCACACGCCCGGCCCGCACCAGCTCCAAGGCCTCGCGGCCGTCGGCGGCGAACTCCACGTGCAAATCCCACTGCGGAGGCAGGGCCCGCGCGATCTGCTTGCGCGCCATGCCGGAGTCATCACAAATCACAAGGCGGGTGGGCATGTTTCTCCTGCCACGCTCGGCGGTGGCGTCACGGGGGCACCTGTCGACCGCTAGCGCTCGCGGCGAGCGTGGTGACGGGAACAGGCATGATGACATAAATCGAGGACCCGCCGCGCGCCCCGAACCACGACGCCGGCCGGCCCGGACCGGGCGCCGTTATCAACCGCCGAGGGACGGGTGCCGGACGCGGCGGCGGCGATGCCGGACCGGCTTAGCCAATAGTTTCCATATGTTTGTTTTTGCTGGGCAAAAATTTCTGATCAAATCCTCACCAATCTAAGAGAACCTCTCGTAGCGACGGCATTTTGGGATCTCTTTCCCAACGCTATGCACAGACTTATCCACAGATCTTGTGGATAGGGAAAATTCCTACAGCGCGGCAGCAACTTAGATCACCGGCCGCGCCGGCACCCGCTCGCTGGCCGCGAGCACGCGCCGACTCCGCCGGCGGATGGCGACAACGAGCTAATGCAAGCGCCGCTCTTGCGGCCGCACCATGACCTTGATGCACCCATCCTGCTTGTCGCGGAACATGCGGTAGGCATCGGGCACCTCGTCGAGGCCGATCTGGTGCGTGAACACGAAACCGGGATCGATCTCGCCGCTCTCGATGCGCTCGATCAGCGGCTTGAGATAGCGGTGCACATGGGTCTGGCCGGTCTTCACCGTGAGCGCCTTGTTCATCAGGGCCCCCAGCGGGATCTTGTCGGCGAAACCGCCGTAGACGCCGGGAATCGACACCACGCCGCCCTTGCGGCAGGCCATGATGGCCTGGCGCAGCGCGGTGGGCCGTTCGGTTTCCATGCTCATGCTCTGCTTCACCCGGTCGTACCAATTCTCCAGGCCGACCCCGTGCGCCTCCATGCCGACGGCGTCTATGCAGGCATCGGGGCCGCGGCCGGCGGTCATGTCGCGCAGCGCCTCGACCATCCGCAACGTGTTGCCGACTTCGCTCGGCCGCAGAGGTTCGGCGCCGCTGCGGCGTACCGCCATGTCCAGCCGCTCGGGAACGTCGTCGATGGCGATGACCCGCTCCGCGCCGAGCATCTTGGCGCTGGCGATGGCCATCTGGCCGACCGGTCCGCAGCCCCAGACCGCGACCGTGTCGCCGGGCTGGATATCGCAGTACTCGGCGGCCTGATAGCCGGTGGGAAACACATCGGTGAGCATCACGCCCTGCTCGTCGCTGATCGCGTCCGGCAGCTTCACCGGTCCGACGTCGGCGAAAGGCACGCGCACGAACTCGGCCTGCCCGCCGGCGTAGCCGCCGACCAGGTGCGAGTAGCCGTAAATGCCGGACGGCGAATGGCCCCACATCTTCTCCGCCATGCCGGCGTTCGGGTTGGAGTTATCGCACAGCGACCACAGTTCGCGCCGGCAGAAGAAGCAGCCGCCGCAGGCGATGGGAAACGGCACCGCCACCCTGTCACCGGGCCGGATGTGCTTGACCTCCGAGCCCACTTCCATGACCTCGCCGATGAACTCGTGGCCCAATACGTCGCCCGACTTCATGGTGGGCACGTAGCCGTCGTAGAGATGCAGGTCGGAACCGCAGATCGCCGCCGCCCTTACCTGCACGACCGCGTCGCGGGGGTTGATCACCTCCGGATCCGGTACATGGTCGACCCGCACGTCCTGTTTGCCGTGCCAACACACTGCGCGCATCGCTGTTCTCCTTCAGTGGACGAGGGCCGCGGTCGGCACCTCACCGGCTTCCATGACCCGCTTGAAGCGGCGCAAATCCTCGCGCAGCAGCGTCTCGCTCAGCCCGCCGACGAAGCGCGCGGCCATTCCCGCCGCACCGCCCGGCGGCCGGTAGCGGAGGTCCACTTCCACCTCGGTGCCGCGCCCTTGCGGCCCGGCGCGGAACCGCACCTCACCCTCGCTATCGACATCGGCGCCCGGCAGGCTGCGCCAGGCGATGCGCTCGCCGGGAATCTCCTCGGTGATCTCCGCATCCCACTCAAGACGCCGTCCCATCGGCAACTGCGCCACCCAATGACTGCGGCCGCCCTCGAGCGGCCGCACCTCCAGCAGGTGTTGCATGATCTGCGGCAGGCGGCTGAAGTCGCGCCAGAAGTCGAAAAGCTGGCGCGGGTCCTTGTCGATGGTGATGGCGCTGTGCAAATGCACCGGCTCGGCGGCACGGCCGCGTCCGAGCAGGCCGCGATCGGAGGCGTCCGCGCTGCTGTGCCCCATGCGGGCGTACATCGGGCAGTAACCGCTGGCACCGCGGTAGATCAGCGCCGTTCCCAGCCCGGCCAACGCCAGCCCGGGCAGCCCGCCGCGCGAGAGCCCCCACAGCACCGAAGCCGCCCCGCCGAGCAGCGAAACCCGGCGCTCGTTGTCGCCGACGTTCTTATGGCTCGCCGGCGCCGTTCGCATCGTCCCTTCCATGATCCCTCCCACGCGGACGGTCCTGTCCGCGGCTGGGGAAGGAGTTAGGGCTACGTTAGAAAAATGCAAACAACCATGGCCGGCGCTCACGCCTGGAACGCGAAGGCGCCGTAGCCGACCACTTGCGACTTGTCGCCGGCGCCGTCGCCGGAACTGGACAGCGCCAACGTGCGGGCATGCAGGCCGCGCTCGCGGGCGTAGGCCAGCAGTCCGTTGATGGCGGCACGGCCGCAGGCGTCCTGGCAGCGTAGATTGCTCAGCGACTCGATGTGCGCCCGGGCGGCGAAGTCGAGCGCGCGCGCCGCGGCGTAGCTGTGGTAGTGGCTTAGGTCGGAACTGACGATGATGAGGCTGCCGCCGTCATGGTCGAGCGCGGCCAGCACCTCCGCCACCTCGTCGGCGGCGGCCTCGCCGACGATCAGCGGCACCAGCTTGAACCGGCCCAGCAGACGCTGCAGGAACGGCAATTGAACCTCGATGCTGTGCTCGTCGCGGTGGGCGTCCTCGCGGCGGCTGACCTGGGGCAGGTCGGCCACCCTCGCCTGCGCCTCGAGGTCCACCTCCACCTCGCCCAGCGGCGTGGTGAACGCCGTGACGCTACTTAGCACGACGCCGCTGCAGGGCAAGTAATGACACGGCCCGAGCACCACCACCCGGCGTACCCACGCATGCGCGGCGCGCAACTGGCCGAACGCCGCGGCCGCGATGCGGCCGGAGCAGTCGTAGCTGCCATGCGGAGCGACCAGCGCCTTGGGCGCCTGGCCGAGCTGCGCCTGCTCCGCCAGTAACGTATCGATCGTACCCGCCAGCACCGCCGGCTCCGCGGGGTACAACCGGCCGGCCGCCGCAGGCGGTCGTAGAACTGCCATGGCCGTAGCTCCTCGTTGAGGCGGCCCGGAGCCTGTTTCGATAGGTCGGATGGGGCGCCGTGTCCGGGCGCCGGCAAGGCCAACTACGACCGACCCACCGAAATTGGCTCCCGATACCCGCTCCGATTCAAGCGGCCCGGGCCAGGAGCGGGAACTAGCGCGGGTCGGGCAAGCGACGCCATGCGGCGCCCGATCAGGAAGAGATGGACCTGGATGAGGTGGGGCTCAAGGGCGGCGGCTGAAGAAGCCGCGGCGGCGAGCATCGAACCGGCGGGCACGCCGACATTGACCACGTAGGGAGGGAAGGAGTGGTGGGCGGCGCGTCGTGGCCGCGGCGCCGCTCCTAGGCGAGTACCGTCTCGGCGCGCCGGCGTTGACGCCGGCGCTCCCAGAACTTCTCGTGGAAGAAGTAGGCCACGGTGTTGCAGAGCGGCTCGACCAGCGCGATGGCGCCGCCGACCGCGAGGTTGCCGGTCATCACGTAACCGACGCAGAAGGCGACCGTGAAGTGAACGGCGGCGAAGCTGAAAGTCTTGGTCATGTCGGCGCTCCTCATAGAATCTACCGACAAATGATAATGATTCTCAGCTACGAGCCCATTCGATTGTGCCAATCGCGACGATAGGCGCCGTTCGCGCCGCTACCAGCTACCGACGTTCGGCATCGACACCCAGGGCTCCTCCGGCGGCAACGGCTCGCCCTTCTGCAGCAGCTCGATCGAGATATTGTCCGGCGAGCGCACGAACGCCATGTGGCCGTCGCGCGGCGGGCGGTTGATGGTGACGCCATGCTCCTGCAACCGACGGCAAACGGCGTAGATGTCGTCGACCCGGTAGGCCAGATGACCGAAATTGCGCCCGCCGGTGTAGACCTCCGGATCCCAGTTGTAGGTCAGCTCGACCATCGGCGACTTGTGCGCCTTGGCCCGCTCGACGTCGCCCGGCGCCGCCAGGAACACCAGCGTGAACCGGCCGTTGGGATTGTCATGGCGGCTGATCTCCACCAACCCGAGCGCCCCGCAATAGAACGCGAGCGACTGCTCCAGATCGGTGACCCGGACCATCGTGTGCAAGTACTCCAAAGCGACCTCCTGAAACGCGCTTGGTGAAGGGCCCCGTTCTACCGCAGCGCACACCGAAACGGAACAGCCCCGAACGCTCCCCATGGCCAAACGGAAGTTGTGAACCGGTTCCGCGCTGGACACCGCCGCCCCGGCCTAGGCTGTCAGCGGGGATGGCACCGCATTGCTACGGCATCACGCATGAAAACAATAAGCCGATACCTCCGGGGGTTGCGCGCGCTGCAGGTGGGCATCGCGCTGCTCGCCGCGCCGATCGCGCACGCCGATTTCCTGGAACAAGTGCGGGCGGATTACGCCGCCCACTACGCCGAGGACAAGCTCGTCTCGCTGGGCGTCCTTGCCGGCGCTGGCGGCCTGCTGTCGCACGATGATGTCGAACAGACGATCGGCCGTAAGCTCAACCCGGAAAACCGCCCCCTGTTCGGCCGCAATTCGACCAAACAGGGCAACGAACTGGGCGCGGCCGCGACCCTGCGCGCCGCGCTCCCGGTATACCTGCTCGCGGCCTGGCTCGGCGACGACGCCGCCGCCGGCTCGCTGCTCGACAGCACCGCCCGCTGGGGCCGCCGCTCCATGCGCGCGCTGTTGCTCGGCCTGCCGCAGCACGCGGTGTTCATGGCCAGCGACTCCGACCCGGAAGCGGCGCTGCGGCTATGGCGTGGCGACCCCGGTCCGGCCGGGCAGGCTTTCCTGGCCGGCGTCCCGCTGCTCACCGCCGCGCGCCTTGCCGAGAACGGCCTGATCCGGGTCGGCTTGTTCGCGCTGTCGGCGCTGCCGGGGATGGCGCGGATCGACGGCAACGGCCGCCAGCTGTCGCATGCGGTGATCGGCTGGGGTCTTTCGTTCCTCTCCACCGGCACCGTGGCGCGCGACGATCCCGTGCGCGAACTGCCGTTCGAGATCGTTCCCGTACTCCTGCCCGACGGCGGCGCCGGCATAAGGCTCGAGCGGCGCTGGTAGATTTCGGCTCGAACCGGCGACGCATGCCGCGCTAGCCGCGGCGGCGCTGTGGTATAACCTTGTCCCGCCCGGGGCCATCCGGCCCCCAGAACAACGGCGCCCGCCGTCAGCAAGATCTTCAGGAGACTCGCCTCCATGACCGATATCCGCCAGGAAGACCTCATCCAGAGCGTCGCCGATGCGCTGCAGTTCATCTCCTACTACCACCCCAAGGACTTCGTGGACGCGGTCTACGCGGCGTATCAGCGGGAAGAGTCGCCGGCGGCCAAGGATGCGATGGCGCAGATCCTGATCAACTCGCGCATGTGCGCCGAGGGCCACCGCCCGATCTGCCAGGACACCGGCATCGTCACGGTGATCATGAAGATCGGCATGAACGTGCGCTGGCCCGATGCCACCATGAGCATCGAGGACATGATCAACGAGGGCGTGCGCCGCGGCTACAACCACCCGGACAACGTGCTGCGCGCCTCGGTGCTGGCCGACCCGGCCGGTACCCGCAAGAACACCCGCGACAACACCCCGGCGGTGATCCACATGAGCGTGGTGCCGGGCGACACGGTGGAAATCGAGATCGCGGCCAAGGGCGGCGGCTCCGAGGCGAAGAGCAAGTTCGTCATGCTCAACCCCTCCGACTCCATCGTCGACTGGGTGCTCAAGACGGTCCCCACCATGGGCGCGGGCTGGTGCCCGCCGGGCATCCTCGGCATCGGCATCGGCGGCACCGCCGAGAAGGCCATGCTGCTGGCCAAGGAAGCCTGCATGGAGTCGATCGACATCCACGAGCTCAAGGCGCGCGGGCCGAAGAATCGCATCGAGGAACTGCGGCTGGAGATCTTCGAGAAGGTCAACCAGCTCGGCATCGGCGCCCAGGGCCTGGGCGGCCTGACCACGGTGCTGGACGTGCAGATCAAGGACTACCCGACCCACGCCGCCAACCTGCCGGTGGCGATGATCCCCAACTGCGCCGCCACCCGCCACGCGCACTTCGTGCTCGACGGCTCCGGCCCGGCGCACCTGGAACCGCCGAAGCTGGAAGACTGGCCGGTGATCGTGCGCGAGGCCAAGGCCGCCAAGCGGGTCAACCTCGACACCATCACCGCCGAGGAAGTGCAGAGCTGGAAGCCGGGCGACACCCTGCTGATTTCCGGCACCATGCTCACCGGCCGCGACGCCGCCCACAAGCGCATCCAGGACATGCTGGCCCGCGGTGAGCAGCTGCCGGTCGACTTCAAGGGCAAGTTCATCTACTACGTCGGCCCGGTCGATCCGGTGCGCGACGAAGTGGTCGGCCCGGCCGGCCCCACCACCGCCACCCGCATGGACAAGTTCACCGAGCTGATGCTGTCGCAGACCGGCCTGCTCGGCATGATCGGCAAGTCCGAGCGCGGCCCGGCGGCGATCGAGGCGATCAAAAAGCACAAGGCCGTGTACCTGATGGCCGTCGGCGGCGCCGCCTATTTGGTGTCCAAGGCCATCCGCAAGGCCAAGGTGATCGCGTTCGAGGACCTGGGCATGGAGGCGATCCACGAGTTCGTGGTGGAAGACATGCCGGTGACGGTGGCGGTCGACTCCAACGGCACCTCGGTGCACGAGACCGGCCCGAAGGAGTGGCGCGCCAAGATCGGCAAGATCCCGGTCACGGTGGCCTAAACCGCGACCGCGTCGAAAGGGGCTCTACCGAGCCCCTTTCTCGTTCCGTCGCCGGCGCACGGACCGCGCCTCACGCCAAGAACCAGCGCCAGACGCCGGCGGCGAAGCCTAGCGTCAGCGCCGAATACGCCACGCCGCTCACGAGCCGGAGGCGGCGTCTGAGTCCGCGGTCGGCCCGGCCGTCCAGCCAGTCTTCCAGCGCCTGCTGTCCGTCGGAAACGAACCAAGGGCAAAGGTTGAGCAGCGCCATCGCCAGCTGCAGCCACATCGCGCCGCCGATCAGCCACAACGCGTCCGGATCGGCCAGCGCCGCCGCCCAACCGATCAGCCCGGCCAGCACCACGTTCCCATACGGCCCAGCCAGGCTGACCGCCACCCGCGGCCAGCGCCCGCTCAACCACATGTCCGACGTGTCGACGAAGGCGATCGGCAGCAATCCGCGCCAACCCACACCCAGGCGTCGCACCTCCCGTCCGAACGACTTGATGGCGAAGGCGTGCCACGCCTCGTGCCAAACCAGCCCCAGCAGCAGCATCGGCAGCAGCCAGAGCGCCTGCAACGGCGCCCTCGCCAACGCCGGCGCGGCCGCCACGCGCGCGCTGAAAATCATGAAACCGGCCAGCGCCAGCAGCGCGAGCGCGGCCTGCCCGGCGCTGGAGAACAGCAGGCGCGGCCCCGCCCGATGCAGCCGCGTCAGCCAGGCATCGACACCTTCCACGCTGCGCTGCCAAGCCAAGCCGCCGAAGCGCACCGGGGCGTCCGGCGCGGCGCCGGCCGGCAGGACATCCGGGCGCAACTGCCCGGCCTGCACCAGCCCGACGTCGACCAGGCCGCACACCACCTGCGCCAGCGCGTCGGGCGCGAAGCGCTTGCTCGCGGCGAAGTAGGCCAAGGTCAGGTCGCGCAGATTGCGCGTGCCGTCGAGATGCTCCCAGACGAACGCGCCCAGCGGCGAGAGCTGGTGATAGACGCCGCGCCGCGCGTCCTTGAGGATGGTGAGTTCGGTGCCGTCGACGGTGCGGCGGCGGAACAGCTCCACGCCCTCGCACCGGCGCGGCCGCTGCCGCCCGCGCAGCAGGCGCACCACTTCGAACCGCACCGGCTCCTGCCGCAGCACCGCAAGCAGATCCTCGCGCCGCAGCACCAGCAGCTCGCCGGGTTCGAGCGCGCGCACGGTGGCGCTGCGCGCGCCTTCCGTAAGCAGGGCCGCCTCGCCGAACAGGGCGCCGGGCCCCAGCGTGGCTACCGCCTGCTCCAGCCCCCGCACCGTCTGCCGGACTTCGAAGCGGCCGCTGTGCACCAGGAAGGCTTCGTCGCCCTGCTCGCCTTCGGCCACCACCACGGCACCGGCTTCCACCGGACGGCGCTCGACCCGCCGCGCCAGCTCGCGCAGCTGCGCCGGGTCGAGCGACGCGAACGGCGTGGCGACGCGCAGGAACTTGAACAACAGGAGTTGATCGGCCCACGCCGCGAACGCGGCCTTGAGCTGCGGCTGCTCGGCGAGCAGCCGTTCGAACTCGGGCCGCGGCAGCGCCAGTAGGTCCAACTCGTCGAGCGCGATGACGGTGGCCTGGCGCTGCGCCTGCGGCTGCAACAGGGCGATCTCGCCGAACAGATCGCCCGGTCCCAGCGTAGCCAGCGGCACCGCCTCGCCGGCCAGGCGGGTGCTGACCTCGGCGCGGCCGCGCCGGATCAGGAACAATCGGTCGCCGGCCTCGCCCTCGCTGACGACCTTGGTACCGGCCTCGACCCGACACGGCTGCAGGCGCTCGGCCAGCGCAGCGCACGCCTCCGGCGCCAGCGCGGCGAACAGCGGAATGCCGCCGAGGAAATGGCGATCGCTCATGGCCGCGCGGCCGCGGTCAGTGCCACATGCGCGTCAGGCGCCGCCGGCGGCGCTGACCCGGCTCATCAAATCCGCGTCCGACAGGCTCCAGTCGATGCTCTTCAGCGCCGCCTGCGCGTCGGGATCCAGCTCGATACCGACCTGGCGCACCGCCGCCTCGGCATCGACGCGCAAGGCCGCGCGGAAGCTGGCGTCATTCATCCAACGGTCGATCAACTGACCGATAGCTTCGTAGCTCATCCCCTTTCCTCTCGTTGTTGTCCGCCCGCGCCGGCCATCACCGACTCGAGCATGGCGCGCAGCCGGGAGCCGGCCGGCTCCCGCGGCGCCGCCTCGGTCAGCGCGCGCAGGGCGCGCTGACGGTGCAGCTCGGCGATGAACACGGTGTAGCGCAACGCGCCCTGCGCGCGCAGCACGTCGGCCACCTTCAGTTGCGCCTGGCGGTCGCTGCGCGCGTTGTCCAGCAGCTGCAGGAAATCCTCGCGCGCCGGGCCGTCCAGGCGCTGCAGATACCAGGCGATGGGCAAGGTGCGGGTACCGGCGGCCAGGTCGCGCGAGAAGCCGGCTTCGAACAGCTCGAAGCAGTCCGAGGCCAGTTGGCCGGCGATGCCGAGCCCGCGGCCGACGCTGGCGAACAAGGCCACGCGCGCCGGCTCCGCCCCCGCCAGCTGCGCGCCGAGCGCGGCATAGGTGGCGAACTGCTCGCCGGCCTTGCCCAGCACCGAGGCTTCGACCTCGGTTGCCTGCGGCGCGGCGCTGCCGGTCATCGCCAGATCGCTCTGCTGACCGGCCGCCATGCGCAGATAGCCGTCGGCGAGTGTTCGTTGCATCAGCAGCAAGCGCTCGGGCGACACCGGCAGCCGGGCCAGCAGCCAGGCGGGCAGCACGTTGGCGGTGAGGGCCGCCGCCAGGGTGATCTGACCGGGGGAGTAGCCGCGCCAGCGCTCCGGCTCGTCGCCGTCGGCCAAGTCGTCGAAGATGTCGAGGCCGAGGAAGATCGAACTGCACAGCGCCGCCAACGGCAACGCCGGTGCGCAATCGCCGCGGACGGCGGCGTGTACCTGCAACGGCAGCTCGACGCAATGCACCCAGCCCAGCTCGGCGATGCTGCGCTGGAACTGGCCGTTCAACCCGCTCAGCGCCACCTGCAACAGGCGCCGCTGCGCCGGGTCGACGCAGGCCTCGGCGACGCTGGCCTGCAGCCGCGCCAGCACGTCGGCCACGCTGACGGCCTCGGGCCGAAGTTCGGCTTGCTCCATTGCGCGGTTATCCCCCAGCAGGTCCGATCAGGTGATTCTTCGATATCGGCGGGCCAGGCGGCCGCTCCGCGCCCGGCGACCATGCGCGCCGGCAGGCAGGACGGTCTGAACGGACGATGTTGGCGCAAGTATAGAAGATCCGAATTTGCCGGCGCGAGACGCCGGCCACGGCCGCGCTCCAAGCCTTTCCTGAAGCGAACGCCGGTTAGGTACCATGGCCGCTTCCCGACCGTGTACCGGAGCTAAGCATGCCGAGCGAGCCGCCGCTGTTGAAGAATCTGCTGGAAACGCTGCCGCAGGTCGGCACCGTTACCTGGATCGGCGTGCGGCCGGAACGCCGAGTGCCGGTGCGGGTAATCGACGCGGTGGAGGCGCGGCAGGGCAAGGGGCTGGTCGGCGACCGCTACCGCGGCGGCGGCCGCGGCACGCGCGAGGTCACGCTGATCCAGCACGAGCACGTGATCGCGGTGGCGTCGCTGCTGGGGCGCGACACGCTCGATCCGGCCCTGCTCCGGCGCAATATCGCGGTGCGCGGCATCAACCTGCTGGCACTGAAACATCGCCGCTTCCAGATAGGCGAGGCGGTGCTGGAGATGACCGGCCAGGCGCATCCGTGCTCGCGCATGGAGGAAGTGCTCGGGCCCGGCGGCTACAACGCCATGCGCGGCCACGGCGGCATTACCGCGCGCGTGGTGCGCGACGGCCTGATCCGAGTCGGCGATTCGGTGCGGGTACTGGCCGCGGACTAGCGCGCCGCGCTCAGGTCACCGGCTCGGGCCGGCCCAGGCGCTCGAGCAATTGCGGCCGGTGGATGCCCCAGCCCTGGCCGTAATCGACGCCCATGGCCGCCAGCGCGTCGCGCACCCGGTCGTGCTCGACGAACTCGGCCACCGTCTTGATCCCCATGAGGTGGCCGATCTGGTTGATCGACTCGACGATCGACTGGTTGATCCGGTCCTCGCACATGCCCTTGACGAACTGCCCGTCGATCTTGAGGTAGTCCACCGGCAGGTTGCGCAGATAGCCGAACGAACTCAGCCCCGAGCCGAAATCGTCGAGCGCGAACTGGCAGCCTTCGGCGCGCAGCCGCTCGATGAAGCGGATCGCGGCGTCGAGGTTGGCGATGACCGCGGTCTCGGTGATCTCGAAGCAGATGGTGCGCGGGTCGACCCCGGTTTCCGCCAGCAAGTCCACCACGTAGCCGAGGAAGTCGCGGTCGGCCAGCGATTGGCCGGAGAGGTTGACCGAGAAGCTATCGATGTCGGCGAGCTCCGTGGGCGGGCAGGCGGCGTACTGGAAAGCCAGCCGCACGATGTGGCGGTCCAGCCGCGGCATCATGTTGAAGCGCTCGGCCGCCGGCAGGAACTGGGCGGGCGGCAGCAGCTCGCCCTCCGGCGACAGCATGCTTACCAGGAACTCCACCTTCACCGGCCCCGCGCCGGCGCGCAACGGCTCGATGCGCTGATAGCGCAGCCGGAACCGGTCCTCGTCGAGAGCACGCTGGATCAGCGTGGTCTGGCGCATCTCGCCGTGCCGGCTGGCCACCGCGGAATCGCCCGGGTGGGCGATGTGCACCCGGTTGCGGCCTTGCTCCTTGGCGATGAAGCAGGCGGCATCGGCGGCGGCCAGCACCTCCTGCGGGGTACTGTTGCCGTCGAACGGCACCAGGCCGATGCTGGCGCCGACGGTGAATACCTCGTTGCCCCACACGAAGCGGAACTCACGCACCAGGGCGCAGAACTCCTCGGCGATCGCCTGCGCCTTGGCGGGGCCGCAGCGGAACAACAACACCCCGAACTCGTCGCCGCCCAGCCGCGCCAGGACGTCGCCGTCGCGCATGCGCTCGCGCAGCCGCTCGGCCAATTGCTTCAGCAACTCGTCGCCGGCGGAGTGACCGCAGGTATCGTTGACGATCTTGAACTGGTCCAGGTCGAAGTAGCAGACGGCATGCGCAACGCCGTGACGGCGTGAGTACTCCATGGCCTCGGCCACCGCTCGGCCGAAGGCGTTGCGGTTGAGCAGCCCGGTGAGGCTGTCGTGCTGCGCCTGGTAGGAAATCGCCTCGGTCAACCCGGCGAGCTCGGTGACGTCGCGCAGCACCACCACGGCGCCGATCACCGCCTGCGAGGCGTCGAGAATGGGAGAGACCTTGATCTGTACCGCCGCTTCGCGCTCGCCGTCACGCCGCAGCAGCCAACGCTCCCCGTCCATCATGACGGTCTCGCCCTTGACCAGGCACTTCTTCACCACCCCGCGCAGCGCCTCGCCCGGCCCCTGCTTCAAGCGCAGCACCCGCTCCAGCGGCAATCCGGCCGCATCCTCGTTCGCCCAGCCGGTGAGCTCCTCGGCGCAAGCGTTGAGATAGGCGACTCGCCCCTCGACGTCGGTGCTGATCACGCCGTCGCCGATGGCGCGCAGAGTAACCTGAATCCTCTCCTTCTCAGCCCTGGTGGTGCTGATCAGTTCCTCGCGCTCGCTATTCAGCAGCAAAGCGCCGCGCAGCACGCGCGTCGCCCGTACCCCGGACTGGATGAGCGCCACCGCCGCGGTGGCGAGGATGGCCGCCATCCATACGCTCACTTCCGGCACGAAACGGATGAACCACACCAGCACGGCGCCCAGGATCGCGGCGCAGAAGGTGAGGTAGGCCGGAAAGTAGTAACTGAGCGTCGCGAAGGAGCCGAACGCGAGGGTGACCAGAACGAACAGCGCGAGGTAGATATCGGCGGGATGACCACCCTGGGTCACGATGATCAGCAGCCCGCTCCAGGTCAGCGCCTGCGCGAGGTTGCCCAGCCAGGCACGGCGCCGCCAGTGCGGCAGTTCGGAGGGCGGAACGCTGCCGTGCAGGAACTGCCACGACCAGGCGAAGCGCACCAGGGCCACCGTCGAGACCGCCACCACCCACAACACCAGCTGCGACAGCTGCACGCGCGAATACACGGCGAGCGCGGTGAGCACCACGAACACCAGGGTAACGAGGATCCCCAGGTGCGAAAGCTCGTAGTAGAGGCGGATGTGCGCCGCTCCCACCTGCTCGCGACGCGCCAGCGGCGACTGCTCGTACAGGGCTTGGCTGGCAATCTCGCGCGACCACAGCTTGGGTGGCTCGGTCCCCTGCATCTATCCCCCGACCTCGGCAACGCGACTCGTCCGCTCGATGGCTGCAATGGACGGAAGGCGCCAGGCGACTGGTTGTTCTTGTAAATGATTTCAGATCATCGAAGAGACGATTAAGCGGCACCGTACATGGCGATGCCACCATCGCGGCACGCGCCTCGGCACGGCCACGGACGCTTTTTCTCAGAGCATCTAAAACAGGTTATGCGGGCGAGCGCCAAGCATCAAGCCAGCTTTTCATCGCCTGATCCGAGCCCCATGTTCCTTCGATGCGCCTTGGCGGCGGCAACAATTACAGGTCATGAACATGCGTCGATCAGCCTCTTCCCGCGCCTGCTTGCCCCTCTTCATCGTTCTGCTCGCCGGCGGCTGCGCGCAGCCGACGCGCCCGCCGGCCGCCGACGGCGCGGTAACGCTGGAATGGGCGACGCCGAGCACCCGCATGGATGGCGGTCGGCTCAGCGCGGCCGAGATCGCCGGCTACCGCATCTATGTCGGCGAGCACCCGGACCAGCCGCAACGGGTGATCGAGGTCGACGATCCCAGCCGCACCCACCACGTCGTGGACGGGCTGCGGCCCGGGCAGCGCTACTATTTCGCGCTCAGCACGATCGATGCCGGCGGGCGCGAGAGCCCGAAATCCGGTTGGATCCGCCGCGAAGCCGTTCCGCTGCCGCATGCCGGCGCCGATTCGGGGCGCTGACTTGCACGCTGAGAAACGTCGCGCGCGCACCTATACTTGCTGCGTCTTTTTTGCCCTGGGGAGGAAATAGGGATGCGTACGGGCAATCCGGTGCTGCGCGACAGCACCTTCAGCGCGCGGCAGGCGGCCGGCGGCCAAGCCGCGATGACGATCACGGGCACGGTCAACAAGACCTTCGTGATGGCCGTGCTGCTGCTGATCTCGGCCGGTTGGGTGTGGAGCCACACCATGACCGAGGGCGGTCTGGCAGCGATGACGCCATGGATGATCGGCGGCGCCATCGCCGGCCTGGTGCTGGTACTGGTCAGCGTGTTCAAGCCGGCCTGGTCGCCGGTTACCGCCCCGCTGTACGCCCTGGCCGAAGGCCTGTTCGTCGGCGGCATCTCGGCGCTGCTGGAAATGCAGTTCCCCGGCCTGGTGCTGCAGGCGGTGGGGCTGACCTTCGCCACGCTGGTGGCGCTGCTGGTGGCCTACCGCTCGGGGCTGATCAAGGTCACCCAGAACTTCAGGCTGGGCGTGGTCGCCGCCACCGGCGGCATCTTCCTGGTGTACATGGCCAGCTGGATCATGGGCTTCTTCGGCATCCAGATGCCCTATCTGCACGAGAGCGGCATGGTGGGCATCGGCATCAGCCTGTTCATCGTCGTGGTGGCGGCGCTGAACCTGGTGCTGGACTTCGACTTCATCGAGCGTGGCGCCGAGCAGGGCGCGCCGCGCTACATGGAGTGGGTCGGCGCGTTGGGCCTGATGGTGACCCTGGTGTGGCTGTACATCGAGATGCTGCGGCTGCTCGCCAAGCTGCGCGAGTAACTCCGTCCGGCGAGGCGGTTCTTGCCGCCTCGCCGCCTTCGGCTTCAGCGGTCGCGCGGACCCGGCCAAAAGAACGGGTTCCAGGCGATTTCCCAAAGATGACCGTCCGGGTCGGCGAAATAGCCGGCATAGCCGCCCCAGAACGTGTCCTGCGCCGGCTTCACCAGCCTCGCGCCGGCCGCTGCCGCTTGCGCCATCACCTGATCCACCGCTTCCCGGCTCTCCACGTTATGCGCCAGCGACATGCCGCGGAAGCCGCTGCCCTCGGCCGGCTGCCCGGCGTCCTCGGCCAACGCGTCCCAACCGAACAACGCCAACCACGTGCCATCGAGCGCGAAGAATGCCACGCCCTCGGTCGCCGGCTCCTGCCGCGGCAAGCCAAGGCCGTCGCGATAGAAGCGGGTCGCGCGGTCCAAGTCGCGCACGCCGAGGGTGATCATGCTGATCCTGGGCTTCATACGATCGGTTCTCCTTGCCGGCCCGATGGCCACGACTTGTCATTTGCATCGCCTTGGGCGACGCTCCGCGCTCGCGTCGCGGGCATTTCGAAGGGGTAAGGTCTCATGGACACGAACAGCATCCAAGCCATCGCCGAACTGATCCGTAGCCGGCGCAGCGTAGACCGCTTCCGTCCCGAACTCCCCTCGCCGGCGCTGGTGCGCGAGGCCATCGAACTGGCGCGCTGGGCCCCTAACCACCGCCTGACCGAGCCCTGGCATTTCTACCTGTGCGGACCGAAGACGCGCGAAGCCATCATCGACCTCAACGCCGAGATCGTCGCCGCCAAGCAGGGTCCGGCCGCGGCGCAAGCCAAGCGCGCGCGCTGGGCGCAGATGCCCGGCTACCTGGTGATGACCTGCGATAGCTCCACCGACCCGCTGCGCGCGCAGGAGGACTACGCCGCCTGCGCCTGCGCCGCGCAGAACCTGATGCTGGGGCTGTGGGCGCACGGCATCGGCAGCAAGTGGACCAGCGGCGACGTGACCCGCGACCGGCGGCTGTACGATCTGATATGGGTCGACCCCGATCAGGAAACCATCGTCGGGTTGTTCTGGTACGGCTATCCCGAGACGTTGCCGGGCACCACCCGCAAGGACGTCACCGCCATCACCGTGGAGCTGCCCTGACCATGGCCAAGTCCGGTTCCGTCATCAAACCCATCGTCATCTCGCTGGCCGCCGGCGCGCTCATCACCGGCCTGCTGTACGCCATCGAGAACGTCAACCTGACGGGACGCAAACCGCTGTCGGTCGACGTCGCCGCGCTGTCGCCGACCGATACCCGCAAGGAGCTGCTGGCGAAGTTCGCCGACAACGAGTTCGCCTGCGGCGAGGAGAAGTCCGATCTGGGCAAGACCATCTGCTGGACCGAGATCGAATCCTTCAATGGCATCAAGGCGCGCTACTTCGCCTTCTTCTTCGGCGAGGACGAGCGGCTGACCGCGTTCAAGCTGGCGGCCTATGCCAAGCAGTACCAGGCGCTGATAGCGCATTTCGACGAGCGCCACGGCCAGGCGCGGCGCCTGCCGGACGCGCCGGTACTGAGCTGGCCGACCGGCGCCGGCGTGCTCACCATGGCGGCGCAAGCGCCCTCGGGCCAGGAGGCGACGGTGCTGTGGGTGGACGATCCGGAGTTGGTGCGATCGCTGACCGACGCCGCGCCGGCGCCGCAGCAGTGACCGGCGAGCGGAAAAAAAGAAAGGCCCAGGCGGAAACCTGGACCTGAAACCCCGTCAGGGACCGCTGGGCACCCTGAAGGGTCCGGCTCGCGCCGGCGACATTCCCTTGAAAAAGCGACTGTGCGCTTCACAAGCTACGCCCTCCGCCGCGGGGCGACTGCCAACTAGGCCGCAGTCGCGGTTAGAGATCGCGCATAAAACCGCGAATCGAATCGGCGATCTGGTCGGTTTCCTTGATCGAGCCGAGGTGTCCCCAGGGCGAGTCGATGACGCTCACCCGCGCCTGGCCGGGCGTGCGGGTATTGAGTATGTCCGCCACTTCCTCGGCCCACTGCAGATGGAACTCGGCGTCGGTGTCGACGTTCATCAGCAGGGTCGGGCACTGGATGCGCAGCACGCCTTCCTCGTAACTGTCGGAACCGCTTCCCAGGTCGAAGCAATTCACCGCGCCGAGCAGGCGGATATAGCAGTTGGGATCGCGGTCGCGCACGTCGGTGTCGAGCGTCGCCGCCAGATAGCGGGCGATGACGCGGCTGCGCTCGACCTGCGCCTGCGGCCCGTCGTGGACCGCGTCCCACAGCGCGGTCTTGAGCAGATCCTCATGGGTAAGCTCGATGCGCAGGAACTGGTGCACGGTCTTCATCGCCAGCAGCGGGCGGCCGAGATCGTACCAACCGCCCTGGAACGCCGGGTCCATCTGCAAGGTATTGATCACGAAGTGATTCATGGCGATAGCACCGGGCGGGGTCCGCCCCGCCGCGGCCACCGCCACCACCGCCCCGACGAACTCCGGGTACAGCGCCGCCATCTGCAGGCTCTGCAGACCGCCCATGGACGGACCGCTCATCAGCCACAGCTCGTCCACCTTCATCGCGTCGAGGAAGGCTTTCTGGAAGTGGACCGTGTCGGCCAGCGTGATCTCGGGAAAATGCGGTCCGTAGCGGCAACCGGTATCGGGGTTGATGGTGATCGGGCTGGTGGTGCCGAACATGCTGCCGAGCGAGTTCATCGACAGGATGCGGAACCTCTCGGTGTCGAACACCTTTCCCGGTCCGATCAGGCCGTCCCACCAGCCGCTGGCGACGTCCTCGCTGCTGTAGCGGCCGGCGGCATGCTGGTCGGACAAGGCGCCGTGCGCGATCAGGATGACCGGACCGTCCGGGTTGCCGTATTCCTCGTAGGCCACGGTCGGCCGTTTCAGCCAAACCCCGCTTTCGGTGACGAACGACTCCGGCAGCTGAATGAGCCGCTTCTCTACCAACATTGCTACTTCCTTACATCCCTGTGGAACGACTGCCGGCGTGCCGCCGGCACGCCTATCGGACGCCATTTCCCTGAGCCGGCGCAAGTCCCTTCCTGGGCGCGCAACGGTGGCTGCCTTACGGTAGTCGTTCTCGATCGTGACCGGAACCGCCGCCGACCGAGGGACATCCCGAGAGAGGCGGCCAGCGGCGAACGGGCCAACAGCGGGCTGGTTCGAGCGACTTGGTTACACTTTCAGTGGTCTTAGGTCGAGTCGACGGTTGCAGGAAAGGCACGCCTACGGCGACTGAGCGCCCTCACCGGGCGCGGTTATGCCCGGTCCCGCCCGGGCGGGCGGCCTACTTTCTTGCTCGTCCAAGAAAGTAGGCAACGAAGGACGCCCCACGATTTGGTCCGGCCTGCGGCCGGACTTCCCTGCGTTGCGCCGAGAAAAGCGGTCGCTCCGCAAACTCGCCCCCTGCGGGGGCTCGAACAATGCTCCGCTCCTTGCCGCTTTTCTCGTCCGCTACTCGGCTGCATCGAGGGGATGGGTGGACGTGGAGAAAAGGCAAAAGGCAGAACCCTCACCCTGCTGGCTGGCTCTCGCCCCCCTCTCGGCTCGCGACAGGATTCGACCCGCCTACCGGTCCACAAATTTCCGCCTAAGCCTAGCGATCTGCGGCTACACCGGTTCCGGCACCGGGCTGGCTTCGCCGCTGGCTGCCGCGTAGCGGCGGTGAGCCAGTCGTACCGCCTGGTCGGCGCGGTCGACGTATTCGGCCCAGGCCGGGTCGCGGCCGATGCCGGCGCTCTCCAGCAGGACGCGAACGTTCGGCTTGGCGCCCGCCAGCACCACGAACACTTGCTGCTCGCGCAGCAGACGCAGCGCCGAGTCCAGGGCGATCACGCCGGTGACGTCGATCATGGGCACCTCGCCCAGCCAGAGAATCACCGTGCGCATGCCCGGCGCGTAGAGCTTGAGCGTGCTGATCGCCTTCTCGGTGGCGCCGAAGAACAGCGGGCCGTCGATCTGGTAGAAGCGCGCGTCCGGCGGCAGGGCGCCGTGGCGCTCGGCGGCGTGCTCGTCCTCCAACCAGCGCCCGACCGACAAGCCGGCCACCCGGTGCATGAACAGGAAGGCGGCGAGCACCATGCCCACGCCCACCGCGACCACCATGTCGAACACCACGGTGAGCACGAAACAGGTAACCAGCACCGCCTTGTCGTGCATCGGACCGATCTTGAGCACGTTCACGAAGTGCTTGGCCTCGCTCATGTTCCAGGCGGTCATCAGCAGCAGGGCGGCCAGCGCCGCCATCGGCACGTAGGCCAGCAACCGCGCCAGGCTGACGATGGCCAGCAGGATCACCACGCCGTGCACGATCGCCGACACCGGGCTGCGCGCGCCGGCGCGGATACCCGCCGCGGACCGGGCGATCGCGCCGGTGGCGCTGATGCCGCCGAAGAACGGCGCGACGATGTTGCCGATGCCCTGCCCCACCAACTCGGCGTTGGGGTTGTGCTTGGTGCGCAGGAAACTGTCCACCACCACGGCGCACAGCAGCGACTCGATCGCGCCCAGGATGGCGATGGCGAATGCCGGCGCCATCAGATCCTGGATCACCGTGAAGGACAGCACGAACGGCTCACCGTTGGCGCCCGGCCAATGCCACGGCCATTGCAGCCCCGGCAGGTAGGGCGGGATGCCAGGCTGGCTGACCCCGTCGGCCTGATACGAGAACCGCGAGCCGATGGTGGCGACCTCGAACCCGTCGACCACGGTCCCCAGCAGCAGCGCCAGCAGCGAGCCCAGCACCACCGCCACCAGATGCCCGGGCACCACGCTCTTCAACCGCGGCCAGTAGATCAGCACGGCCAAGCATACGGCGCCGATCAGCAGATCCGGCCAATGCGCGCTGGGCAGCGCGCGGGCGATGCTCAGCAAGCGATCGAAGAAGTGGGCCGGCGTTTCGCCCATGGTCAGCCCGAAGAAATCGGGCACTTGCATCAGCGCGATCACCACACCGATGCCGGCGGTAAAACCGGTGGTGACCGGATAGGGGATGTACTCGATGAACCTGCCCAGCCCACCCAGTCCCATCAGCACCAGGATGATGCCGGCCATCACCGTGGCCACCAGCAACCCACCCAGCCCGTATTGGGTGACGATGGGGTGCAGGATCACGATGAAGGCGGCGGTGGGGCCGGATACGTTGCCGCGCGAGCCGCCGAACAGGGCGATCAGGATACCGGCGATCATCGCCGTGTATAACCCGTGCTGCGGCGCCACGCCGGTACCGATGGCCAACGCCATGGCCAGCGGCAGGGCGATGATGCCCACCACTACGCCGGCGAGTACGTCGGCGGTGAGTTGTTTACGCGAATAGCCCTCGCGCAATGTCTCGCGCAGGGCGGTGGCAATGGGAAGACGATCCAGACGACCAAGCAAACCGTTCAAAGCGGTAGACCTCGATCAACGGGAACACTGCGGGGACTTGTAGCGGGACGATTTGGCCTGCAATTAGCAAATTTATCGGTAGCCCGGAGTATAGGCCTGATTCCTGCACTCTCGCAGTGGGATTTTCCTACTTCCGGCGACAAGTTTTACCTTGGATTCCGGAGGGGCGACCGTTAGACTGCCCCCTCCCCCAACCGAGCGGAGTTCTGCAATGCAAGTCGCTAAGGACAAGGTCGTATCGATCGACTACACCCTCACCGATGACGAGGGCACTGTCCTCGACTCTTCCGAAGGCCGCGCCCCGCTGGCCTATCTGCACGGTGCGGGCAACATCATTCCGGGCCTGGAGAAGGCGTTGGAAGGCAAGCGCGCCGGCGAGAAGCTGACCGTCCGCGTCGCGGCCGCCGAGGCGTACGGCGAGCGCGATGACGCCCTGACCCAACAGGTGCCGCGCGAGATGTTCATGGGCGTGGACGAGCTGGAAGTGGGCATGCGCTTCCAGGCGCAGACCAACCAGGGCGTGCAGATCGTCACCATCACCGAGATCAGCGGCGACGTGGTCACGGTCGACGGCAACCATCCGCTGGCCGGCAAGCCGCTCAACTTCGCCGTCAGCGTGGTCGACGTCCGCGACGCCACCGGCGAAGAGCTGGCGCACGGCCACGTGCACGGCGAAGGCGGCCACGAGCACTAAGCGTCAGCGCCGGTTCGAGTCTCGCCAGCAAGGGCCGGGAATTCCGGCCCTTGCCGTTTCGCGCGGTCAGTACACCTCGCGGATGTAGATGATGTTATCCGAACCGCGGTAAACGCCGAACGTAGCGCGCGCCGAAGGATCGTCGACGGCGCCGTCGCCGCTCCAGTCATAGCGCAGCCACTCCGGCACGCGCAGCGTGACCCGCACGCTGCCGTCGTTGCCCGCCCCCGGCGCGCTGAGAACCAGCCTTCCCACACCTTGGCTCGCGGCCACCGGCGTCGGCTGCGTTTCCCCGGGATTCAATCGGCCGGTATAGGCATCCAGCTCGATCTGGCTCAGTCCAATGGCGGTGCAGGCATCGTCCACGTTGACGGCGAAGCCGCCGCTGCCGCCGATCCCCTGCCAATGCTCGACGCGCACCGGCAACTCGACCGGGCGCAGCTCCGAGCCGGAACCGCTTTCCAACCGCAAGCGTCCCTGGCGAAGCTCGGTGCCGCCGATCGCGCCGATCGTGTAGTCGTCGCAGACGCCGTCGGCCTCGACGTCGTGGCAGGCGCCGTCATCGTCGGTCAGCACCGCCTTCCGCACGGTCAGGTCGACCCGCGCGGCGAACGGCGGCAGCGGCGCCGCCGGCCGCAGATAGCGAAGGCGCTCGTCGGCGAGCGTGAAGACGCCGGAACCGTCATGGTAATCGGCGATCCCGGTGAGGCTGACGCTCGGCGCCACGGGGTCGGCCGGATCGCCCGTGCCCAGCGCCAACTCCAAGGAATTGGCGCGGTTGGCATAAGAGCGGCCGGTCAGCAGCGCATTCGGGCTGTTGCGCAACAAACGCCAGAACTGGCCGCCGTAGTTGCGGGTAACCGCGCCGTCGGCGCTCAACCCGGTGACGGTAAGCTGCGGCGCGATGCTGTAGCCGAACGGCTGGCCGATGTAAGTGAAGTTGCAGGCCCACGGCGCGGTACCGTTGCTGAACACCGGCGTGTTGCCGGTCACGCGCAGGCGATGCGGGCGGAAACGGCCTATGTCCAGGCTCTGCGCCGGGACCTGGGTGCCCAGGTAGTCCTGGTCGCGCACGTGCAGGCGGATCGTACCGACCTCGCTGTAGCTGGCGCCGACGAAGCTGGCCGGATCGGCGGCGTCCTTGCCCGGATCGACCACCGCGCCTTGGCTGAAGCTGCCGGCCGGCAGCAAGGTCCATCCCGCCGCGAAGGCGCCTGGGTAGCTGGCACCGCGCAAGCTCAGGGCGCCGGCATTGCCGCCGTCGGCCTGGCTGGGCAGGCGCGGCTCCACCCACAGCTCGGCGCGGCTGGGCGAGTAGTTGCGCGTTACCGTACCGTCCGCGCACTGCGCCCGCAGTTGCAGCTGGAAGTTCGCGCCCGCCGGCCAATGCGGGGCGCCGCCGCTGCCGGTGTTGTTCAAGGCGCCGACGCCGGCGCCCGTGGCCGCGAGATGGAAGCCATGCGGACGCACCACGAACAGGTCGTCGCCGTCCATGACCAACTGCTGGCCATTCGCCGTGTCGGTGTGGCGCGCGTTCAGCCGCAACCGGCCGGCGTCGCGGTACAGCACGGCGAAGCTGGCCCGGCCGTTGCCGTCGAACGCCATGTCGACCGTGCTGGCCGTGCCGTTGCCGGGCAACAGCGTGGTCGAAGCGCCGACGAGCAGCGCCAGCGGCTCGGTACCGCTAGCCGGCTGGTCGTAGCTGAAGGAGAACTGCACCGGTTTGCTGACGTTGGCGAAGGCCGGAACGCAGGCTTGAGTGACGTCGTCCTTGCGAACCGCGCTGATGGTGACGGCGGCCGAGGCCTGGCAGGCGGTCTGGCTGGGCAGGTCGAAAACGAAGCCGCTGTCGCGGAACACGATGTCGCAGCTCGCAACCACGCCGGCGACCGTGCATAGCGGCGCCCGGCGCGTCGGCACGCTGGCGGAGCTTATCCCGATCGTGGCGACGCCGGCCGTCAGCCACCGCAACTCCGCCACGCCCGAGCCGCCGGAGATGGTCCGCGTGTTGCCGCCGACCCAACCGGCGGGGGTGAGCGCGACATCCACCGAGCCGCTGTACAGGGTGGAGCAGGACGCATCCATGCAGGCCTTGACGGTCACGCTCTCCGACGCGCAGGTCAGGCCGTCGCCGTCATGGGCCAGTTCGAAATGATCGATCTCGAGCTGGGGCGCGATAATGGTCGCCTTGATGTAGTGGTCGACGACGTCGGCGCCGCTGACACTCGAGAGCATCAAATAGAAGGACGCCCCATTCGCGGGGGACGTCGCCAGCGTCGATACCGTCACATCGACAGTCGTCCTACCCGCAGGAATGCTAGCCGTCCCGCGGACCCCGGTGTAGTCGACACCAGCCTGCGCTGTATCGTCCCGCGTCTCGAACGCGATTGTCACATCCTCGTTGCTCGCCTTACTCAACGACAGCGTGAACACGGCGGGCTGACCAGCAGCAACGATGATGTCCCCCGCCGAAAGCACCGGCAGAGCCGAGTTATCTGTCGAGCCGTTGTTGCTGCCCCCTTCGGTAACCTCGCCGGAATTACCCGAATCGAAGCCCCAGTTGCCGGTACCGTCCGGCAAGCGACGGATGGTGTGCGGGTTCTGTGAGGTGGTAACGGCGCTATCGAACGGCAAACCGAACGGCGGCGGGCTTCCGGCGGGCAAATCGGCGCCGGGACAGGCGCCGTCCCGGAGGCGATCGAATCCGTTCACGCTTACGTAATCGATAGTATTGCCGCCGCCGTCGCGAAGAATGACGTCGGTGTCATTCTTGAGATCGATCACGTCGTCGAGATCGCCTCGGTCAAGCACGAGGTAGGGCAAGGTCGCCGCGGCGTTGCGAAGGAAATTTGAATCGCAGCTCAGGCCCTTGTTGTCGTACTTGCAGACCTCCACGGTCCAAGCGCCGTAGACGTCGCTGGGGATGTCCCTGTCCAGCAGCTTGATTTCAACGAAGCGATCATTCGCACCGGAACTGCGCACCTCGTTGATGGTGGCGAACCCCACGTAAGCCGAACACGCCGCCCACGCCTGCCCCAACGGCGCCAGCAGCAGACACAAGCACATCGTCCATAAGGCGAGAGGGCTTCCGTGCCGCCGAAACCGCGCACCACTGAGTTTCAAGCGATCACCCGATTGGCATTCGAATTGCGCCGCGACCACGTGGCCGGCGGACAGAGGCAGCAACCGCTGTCCGCACCAGTATAGGGGCGCGCGGGGAACGAAGCGCTATCGAGCTCTTACCAGCGCCCGATCAGCTCCCCCAGCCGGTGCTGGTCGTACGGCGAGATATTCCGGATCTCGAAGCCGGCGCCGTATTCGTCGGAGAAACTGGACTTCTGGCACCAGATGCAACAGGCCTGGAACACCAACGGCGCGCCGCGATCCTGCTGCTCCGGCCGCTCCACCTCCAGCGTCAACACCTGGTTCGGTTCGACCGGCGCGTTGCACAGCAGCATGAAGCCGTGCCGCGACAAGTTCACCAGCGAGCCGACCAAGTCCCGGCTGTAGGCGTCGAGCAGGTGTACCTGCTGCGTTACCGGCCGGCGTTCCGAGCGTCTGGCGTCGTGCGGTATCGAAATTTCCATGGCCTGCGCCCCGTATTTGCCAAGGAGAACCATGCGCGCGCTGAAAGCGGGCTTTCTGCGATGGTAGGAACAGCTAGCGCGCCCGGCGTTGAGTTAAGTCAAACGCCACGGCGCGCGGATCGAGATCAACCGCAACAGGCCCCGGTCGCCCGCTCATTCAAGGCGGTTCCCGCCGGGGAATCGTTTACCGAACGCACCAGCGGAGGAATCTTGGCGGTCGCGGCCCCTTGGCTGGAAAGCTGCCGCAATCGGTCATGATTTTCCGGGCTGATTCGCCGGAACTCGAACCACGCACCAAATTCGTCGGAGAAACTCGATTTCTGGCACCACAGGCAGGACGCCTGCATGGTCAACGGTGAGCGCCCGGGCTCGCTCGCCGGCTGCTGCACGGCCAAGGTCCGCGTCTGGTTCGGCTCGATGGGCGCCTTGCTGATCAGCATGAAGCCGTTGGTGGACAGACTGACCATCACCCCCAAAGGGTCGCGGGAATACGCATCCACGACCTGAAGCGGGTGATTCGGCACTCTGCGCTCGAAATGGGGACGTTGCCCGGCGGGCTCGGTAGCTTCCATGACATTGCCTCTTCCGTTGTTCTCGATCGGGCAGACCGAGCGGCTCCGACCGCGAAGCCGAATGCGACGATCTGCCGATTTGTCGCATTGCCGATTAATTAAATCAGTTTATGCGACAGTGCAAGAGGCAATTTCACTATCTTTTCTCAAAGGTCCTGGGCGGTAACCAATACCCCGCCGTTATGCTCGAAGCGCCCGTTCTCGATCAGACGCGCCGCGGCCGCCTCGATCGACGGCCGGTACTCGCGGAACACCCGCAGCGGGTCGTCCTGACCGGCGTGACAGGCATCCTGCAGGGCCTCGACTTCCACCGCGCAGGGCACGGTCTGGCCATCCACCACCGCCGGAAAGCTGATCAGGTCGCTGCTGCCGTCCAGATGCTCTTGCGGCGGGAAATCGATCTCACTCATGGCCTCTCCTCCCTCGGGCTGATCCCCGGCACGTTCCGTGCGCCGGATCGCTCGGGGCGCCGGCGACGCCGGCGCCCCGCCAGGGATCACTCCTGGATATAGGCGTCGGCCTCGATCTCCACCAGCATCTGCGGCGACACCAGGCCCTTGATCTCGAGGATGGACGAAGCCGGCCGAATCTCGCCGAACACCTCGCCGTGGGCGCGGGCGGCCTCTTCCCACTGCGAAATATCGGTGACGAAGATGCGGGTCCGCACCACGTCCTGCAGGCTGGCGCCGGCGTTGGCCAGGGCCGCGGCGATGGTCTTGAGCGCCTGCGCGGTCTGGGAATACATATCGGGCGCCAGGGTGCCGTCCGGCCCGGTGCCGGTGGTGCCGGAAACGTGCACGAAGGGACCGACGCGAACGGCGCGCGAGTAACCGATGATGGGCTCCCACTTGGAGCCGGAGGCGATGTTGGTACGCTTGGTCATGATGCTTCCTCTACCGGCCCCCGCGGCCGGACGGCCAAGCGTAGCGGCAGCGCCGCGCATGCGCCATAGCGCGTGATGGCGCGCCCGGCGCTGCGCTAAGCTTCGACTGACAAGGACGACATGACCGAATGGCGGCGGCCGTGGTGTGATGCATACATGCTGAACCTCCGGAATCTCGCACCGACACCCGATGACCCGATCCAACGGCGGCTGAGCCAGCGGGTCGAGCCCATGCACCTGCGGCAACGGCTCGGCATCGAGTCCGAAGGCCGCCAACCGGCGTTCGGCCAGGGCCGTAATTTCATTCACCTCGAGAACCTGATCAGCTTCCACGACTTCGCGCGCTGGACGCTCAAGGCGTCGCTGCTGTACGGCATCGGCCGGCGCAACATGCTGCGCATCCGGGTGGTGGAGAACGAGGTGGTGATTCCGCGGCTGCCGGCGGTGTTCGACGGCTTCACCCTGCTCCACATCAGCGACCTGCACCTGGACGCCAACGAGGAGTTTCCGCACGCGCTGGCGGCGCGCGTGCGCGACCTGGACTACGACGCCTGTGTGCTGACCGGCGACTTCCGCTACCGCACCTACGGTCCGACCGACGCCGCGCTGGAGGGGCTGCGCCGCGTGCGCGCCTGCCTGAAGGAGGAGGTGTTCGCCGTGCTCGGCAACCACGACTCGATTCGCATGGTGCCGGCCATCGAGGACATGCGGATCCGGCTGTTGCTGAACGAGTCCACCGTCATCCGCCGCGGCGGCGCGACCCTGCAGCTAGCCGGGGTGGACGATCCGCACTACTTCCGCGCCGACAATCTGGAGCGCGCCTGCCGCGACCTCGACCCCGAGGCGCCGGCGGTGCTGCTGGCCCATTCGCCGGAGATCTTCCGCCAGGCCGCGCACGCCGGCTTCGACCTGATGCTGTGCGGCCACACCCACGGCGGCCAGATCGCGCTGCCAGGCGGGCTCGGACTGATCTACAACGCCAACTGCCCGCGCCGCTACTGCAAGGGCGCCTGGCGGCACGGCCCGATGCAGGGCTACACCTCGGTCGGCGCCGGCTCGTCGATCGTCGACGTCCGCCTCAACTGCCCGCCGGAGGTCACGCTGCACCGGCTGCGGCGGCGGTAGCGCCGGCTCAGTACGGCCGGTCGCGCACGCCCATCCGGTACAGCAGCCGCGAGATCGGCATCTCCAGCAAGACGAACAGCAGCGCCCCGATCAACGCCTCCGGCCAGGCCAGCGCCATGAACCCCGTCAGCGCCAAGGCCGGCAGCAGCGCCTCCGGCACCTGATCCAAGCCCACCGCCATGTCGCTGGAAGCGATGCCGAGCCGGCGCTTGGTGAAGCTGGACAACAGGTCGCCAAGCATCGCGGCGGCGGCGGCGACCAGGCCGGCGCCCCATCCATAGCCCAGCAGCGCGGCCGCCAACGGCGTCAGCGCCAGGCTGGCGAGCAGCCCGCGCCAGGTCTTGGTGGTCCCCAACAGCGGCCGGCCGTCGACGAAGTTCAGGCCGCCGTCCAGCCGGAAATCGAGCCACTGCGGAAACCAGCGCGTCGCCAGGATCGGCGCGCCGTTGGCGATAAGCAGCAGGAACAGGACCTCGAGGATCTTATCCAGCGCCACTACCCGTCCTCACTCAGGCATCCAACGGCGGCGGCGTCACCCGCAGTACCTCCTCGGCCGTGGTGATACCGTCCGCCACCTTCTGCGCACCCGACAAACGCATGGGCCGCAACCCCTCTTTGTAGGCCTGCTTGCGGATCGCCGCCAGGTCGGCGTCGGCGCGCACCAGCTCCCTGATCGCCGGACTCATGGAAAGCAGCTCGTAGATGCCGGCGCGGCCACGGTAGCCGGTGCCGCGGCACTCCAGGCAGCCCACCGGGCGGTACACCCGGGCCGGCGGCGGCGCCTTCCAGGGATGCACCAGCGCCTCCCACTCGGCCGGCTCCGGCTCGTGCTCTTCCTTGCAGTGCGGACATAAGGTGCGCACCAGCCGCTGCGCCAGCACCCCCACCAGCGAGGATTTGATCAGGTAGGCGGGCAGACCGAGATCGAGCAGGCGGATCACCGCCGAAGCAGCGTCGTTGGTGTGCAGGGTGGAGAGCACCAGATGGCCGGTCTGCGCCGCCTGCACCGCCATCTCGGCGGTTTCCAGGTCGCGGATCTCGCCGACCATGATGATGTCGGGGTCCTGGCGCAGCAGGGTGCGGATGCCGGTGGCGAAGGTCAGGTCGATGTTGCGCTGCACCTGCATCTGGTTGAACGCCGGCTCCACCAGCTCGATCGGGTCCTCGACGGTGGAGACGTTCACCTCGCTGGTGGCCAGCTGCTTGAGGCTGGTGTACAGCGTGGTGGTCTTGCCCGAGCCGGTGGGACCGGTGACCAGCACGATGCCGTTCTGGGCCGAGATCATGCGCTGCCACAGCTCCGCCTCGCGGCGGTTGAAGCCGAGCGCGGCGGCGTCCTTCACCAAGGCGTCGGGGTTGAAGATACGCAGCACGATCTTCTCGCCGAACACGGTCGGCATGCTGGAGACGCGGAACTCCACCTCGCGCCCGGACGCGCCGCGGGTCTTGAGCCGGCCGTCCTGCGGCCGGCGCTTCTCGGCCACGTCCATGCGCGCCAGGATCTTGATGCGCGAGCTGACCGCGCCCATGATCGCCGCCGGAATCTCGTAGACCTGGTGCAGCACGCCGTCGATGCGAAAGCGCACGTTGCCGCGCTCGCGGCGCGGCTCCAGGTGAATGTCGCTGGCGCGCTGCTCCATGGCGTACTGCAGCAACCAGTCGACCACGCTGACGATGTGCTGATCGTTGGCCTCCAGCTCGCCACGCCGGCCCAGCTCGATGAGCTGCTCCAGGTTCTGGGCCTTGTCGGCGTTGCCGGACTGCGCGCCCTGGGCCCCGCGCACCGAACGCGCCAGGCTGTAGAACTCCAGCAGGAAGCGCTCGATGTCGAGCGGGTTGGCGATCACACGCTTGATCGGCCGCTGCAGGATGTGGGCGAGTTCCTTCTCCCATTCGCGCTGCCACGGGTCGGCGGTGGCGATGGTGACCTCGTCGGCGCTCACCTTCACCGGCAGGATGTTGAAGCGCGCGGCATAGGGATAGGTCATGATCGAGGTGACCTTGGGCACGTCGATACTCAGCGGATCGACGCGCATGTAGGGCAACCCGCTCTTGGCCGCGAGCCACTCGGTCAGGGTCTCCAAGGTCAGGACCTGCCCGGGGGCGCGCTCATCCGGCCATTCCCGCTCGGCCAGCTGCGCCAGTACGTGCTTCTTCTGCGCCTTGGCGTCCGTCACCGCCGCCCACAACCGGCGCCGCTCCTCGCTCAGCAGCCCGTCGGCGACCAGTTGCCGCAACAGCTGATCGGCATCCATGCCGCCGCCGGCGGCCGCGATGTGGTTCGACTTCCGCATGAATCCCCTGTCGCCCCCGCCTCCGTGGAACTGTCGACGTGATTATGCACCGGCCGCGTCTCCGCCTCGCGGCGGGCTCCCCGTTTTTCGGCACTCGGGTCGCCGCGTAACGACAGGCCAATCCACGCGCGCCATTTCAGCTTTCCCCAATACGCCCCCATCGTCCTCAACACTCCATCGCCCGGACCGACGGCTTCCCGGCGCCGCGCCGGAACGCGGCCGGGCAATAACTATCGAAGGAGGAACGATGGTGTGGCGACGACTCTCCGCGGGGGCAGCGACGTTGATCCTGGTCTTCGGCCTGAACGGCTGCTCCGGTGGCTCCGATTCCTCCGAATCCGGCCCCCAACCCACCGGTAACGACACGGCCGGCACGCCTCCGCCTGTCGCCCCCCAACCCGAACCACCCGATGCGACGACGCCCGACCCCACGCCACCGGACGACGCCGCCGACGCGGCACCGCGCTTCGACATCGTGCGCGTGGCCAGCGGCGACGCGATGGTGATCGGCACCGCCCTGAACAACCATGGCGAGGTTTCCGGCCAGAGCGACTTCAGAGCGGGGGTGTGGAGCGAGACCGACGGGGTGCGTTCGCTGAGTTCGGTGGCCGACATGGAAGACTACGGCGACTGGCTCAACGACGCCGGCTGGGTAGCCGGACACGCCGAGGTGCGCAGCGCCGAGGCCGGTGAGTACACCGCCGCGGTTTGGCGGGCCGACGGCAGCATCGCGACCACCGGCGCCTCGGTGACGAACTGGATCAACGGCTCCTGGTCGCGCGGCATCAACGCCCACGGCCGCAGCGTCGGCCTATACCGCGACGCCGGCGGCAGCGGCTTCTTTCAGTGGGACGAAAGCGGCTTCGTCGACCTCGGCACCCTGGGACTGGCTGGCCAGGCCCTGAACATCCGCATCAACGACACCGGCGCGGTGGCGGCCTCGGTCCTCACCGCCGAAGGCAACACCATCGTCGTGCGCGAAGCCGACGGCAGCCAGCGGGTCGTGGGCAGCGGCGTCCTCGCCGCGTTCAACAACCAAGGCGCGGTAGCCGGCTGCAGCGACGATCAGCCTGTCATCTGGAACGCCGACGGCACGCTGACCCACCCCGACCCGCAACGACGCCGCGGCTGCGTGCAGGCGCTCAACAATCGCGGCGACGCGGTCGGTTCCTACTACCGGGGCGAGGAACTACGCTGGTTCCTATTCCAGGACGGCGTCTTTCACGACCTCCAGGACCTGGTCGCGGCCACGGCGGCGCAGCCGATCGGCCCCGCCCTGGCGATCAACGATCGCGGCGAGATCCTGACCGCCACGCCGGCGGCGTGGCTGGACCCGGCGGCGCGGGTGTTGCGCCCGCGCGGCGGCGACTGAGCGGGTAAGCGGCGAGCGCCCGTTCGCGAATCGCCGCCCCAGGGGCGGCGGCCACGACATCAGCCGCCGGTGACCAAGGACCGCTGGTCGGCGGATGGCGATCGGGTCTGCACGGTCGGCTCGGCGACGAAGACCGGGCGTGCCGGCGCGGACTTCCACTCGGGCGGCACTGCTAGGGCGACCGGCGCGGCCTTGCCGCGCGGCGGCGTGGCCAGCAGGAGAGCGGGTTCCAGCAGCAAGGTGAGCCGAGTCGCATCCTGCGGATACGGCCCGGCGAAGCGCAGCGTCACCTCGCCGGCGCCGCGCGGCGCGATGCGGAGAGGCGCGGCGCGCGTGTGCTCCGGCACTACCGCCTGCAGCGGGTAACTGCGGCCGCGCTGGTCGACCAAGCGGAACGGCTCGCGCTGTCCGCCCTTGTTGGCGGTCGCCGGAGCCGCCGTGCGGGTGATCAGCGCCCGCCGCGCCTTGCGATCGGCGTTGTTGAAGCGCAGGGTCAGGCGTTGCCCGGCGTCTTCCACCCGCACCAGTTCCACCCGCAGTCCGCCGACGATGGCGCCGACAGGCTTGCCCTTGGCGTCGGCGACACCGGTATCGAACAAATGCTGCCGCAGCTGCGCCACGTACTGCTCGCCGCGCGCCCGCACGGTCTTCAGGCGCGCCACCTCGTCGAGATAGACGAGGTGGCAGTGCGCGGGCTGCGCGGCCGCCGCCAGGTTGACCGCGCTAATCTGCTTGTCCAGTTGATCGAACACCGGCTGCACCCGGGCGTAGGGCTCGCCGCTCGCCGCCGCGCCGACACGGTTGAGGTCTCTCTCGAAACGCTGGATGGCGGCGTCGCCGCGGCTGGCCTCGTCGATCACGCACGCCGGCGATCGATCCAGCAGGGAGGCGCAACCGTTCAGCATCAGAAGCGCCAGAACGGCGAACGAACATGCCCGTTGGCGCAGCTTGCGCATCGCTTACCCTTTAGTGTTGTTGCGGCGGCGCGTACCGCGCCGCCGCCGAAATCAGTCGATGCCGATACCGATCCCGATGCCCACGCCGAAGCGCGGCTGCACGCTACCGCGGTAGCGCGGCTCGCGCGACCACAGCTGCAGGTCCTCGGCCCGCACCACCGGATAGGTGTAGCGGGCCTGCCCCACCTTGCCCTCGTTGGTGCCGTCGATGGTGCCGGCTACCGTGACCAGCCGGCCGGGCCCGTAATCGGCGGTTTCCAGATACCCCTCCTTGACCACCAGGAAGCGGCCGAGCGGGTTGCGATCGGTCATCGGCCGCTGATCCTCGTCCAGGGGATAGGCGAGCACTTCCAACTGGGTGGCGTCGGCCAGATTGCTGGCATTGATCACGGTCCCGCCCCACAGCACGCGCTGCCCACCGGCGGCGCTGTCCGCCGCCGCCTGCTGCGGGGTGAGCGTGACGTTGAGCTTGGACGTATCGAACCGCGGCTGCTGACTGGCGCAGCCGGCGAGCAGGGCCGTCAGCAGGACGATCATCAATTGGTTTCGAAGCGACATGCCGATCACCTGTGACGCCGCCAGTACGGCGGCGGCCGGTACCAAGGATGGTAGGGATAGGGATACGGATAGTAGCCCGGCCATGGATCGTACCAGAACGGGTCATCGACGTAGCGCGGCGCCGGCGGCTCGGGCTCCCACAGGAAGTAGGTGTCGGCTTGCACGACCGGGTAGGTGTACGGGTACTCGCCGACCTTGCGGGTCTCGCCGCCGATGATCTTGCCGCTGACGGTGAACTGCCGGCCCTCGGAGTAGATCACCGGGTCGAGAAAGCGCGGCACGCAGGCCAGGAAGCGGCCGTCACTGCGGTCCTCGTCCACCGGCCGGCCGCTGCCGCGCAATTCCCGGCCGACCACCTCGATACAGGTCTGCTCGGCGCGGTTGTCGGTATTGGCGATGGTGCCGCCCCAACGGACATCACGGCCGATGAACCGTTGCGGCGCCTCCCGCACTTCCCGCAGGGAAGGATTGTCCTTCGGCGGCTCGCGGATCGGTTGCGGCAGGTTGCTGGCACAGCCGGCCAGAGTGGCGAGCGCCAGCGCCAACAAACAGATCGCGCGCATTGCTGTCTCCCTCAGTCGCGGTAGAACACCGCCAACCAGATCGTCTCCTCGTGGGGATGGGTCCACTCGACCCGATGACGGCATCGCGCCGGAATGTCGACGAAATCCCCAGGGTTCAATATATGCACCCGGGGATCGCCTTCAAAACGCAGCCCGGCGCTGCCGCGCAGCAGCATCACCCACTCGTGCTCGCTCTGGTCGTACCACTGCCCGTCCGGCGTAGCCTGGCCGCGCGAGACTATGCGTTCGATGCGCGTGTTGGCGCTGCTGACCGGAAGCGTTTCGATGCGCTCGGCGGCGAGCGCGTCGGGGAGATCGACGAAGAAGTTTCGAATTTCCATCGCGGCGGGTCCTGCTGGGCCGCCGACGTACGCGGCGGAAATCAGAGATCGCTGGTTTCGGGTTCGACCAATTGTAGGCGTTGAAACAGGCTGGGGTCGTAGTTGCCGAGCAACTGGCCGGCCTCCTTCAACAGCAGGTGGTCGTGCTGTTCGGGACGGGCCCGCAAGCGCAGGTAGTCGAGCAGGTCCCGCTCCATCGCCCGGCGATTGATGCTGCTCGGCGTGAAGATACGCGCGTTGCGGACCTTGCCCTCGCCATCCAGTTCGATCGCCACCGACCACAACCCCAGCGCCCCCTCCGCGCCGCCGCAGCCGGCACCGGCGCGCGGCTGCACCGCCACCGCCGGCCGTGCCGGTACGCGGTAGCCGCGGATGATGGCCAGCGCCTCGTCCACGGCCCAGGCCAGTTCGCTCGCCCGCACCGTGACCGACTTGAAGGGATTACGGCACTCGCGGCCGAGCTTGGAACTGGCGATGACCGCCGAAGGAAGCTGCGGCCGCAACAGCGCGTAGCGAGCCAGCGGACCGACGTGGCAGGCGCCGTCCTGTTCCAGCATCGGCTCCAGCGCCGCCAGCGGCCGCACGCCGTGGGCCGTGGCCAGCTGCAGGCTGCCGCTGATGTCGGCGGCATCGAGGGCGAGAAAGCGGTAGTCGCGATCGAAGCGCGGGAACGGGATGCGCGAGAGCAGACTGATGGTGTCGGTAGCCGCCTGCCGCGCCCATTCCAGCGCCGGCTCCAGCGCCCGTAGCGCCCGCGCCTCGGGCAGTTGCGAGAAGCCGCCCACGCGCAGATGGGCAAGTCGCGGGCCAGCCACCGCATTGAGCAAGTCACCGCCCAGCCGCGCCAGACGCCGCGCCCGGTTCACGGCGGCGGGATAGGCGCGTCCCATCGCGATCAGGCTGGGGAACCCCATCAGGCACACGGCCTGGAAGGTGTAGATGTGACGGCTATGACTACGGATCCAGTCGGCGCATGCCAGCAAGCGCCGCAGCATCGCCAGCTCTGGGTCGAGCGTGGCGCCGACGGCCAGTTCCACCGCCCGGCAGGCGCTGAGCGCGGCGGGAACGCGCGACCAAGACTCGATGCCCTGGACCAGGGCCGGAACCTCGCTGAAGTCGCGGCCGCACAGCCAACGCGTGGCCGCGGCTTCCGGCTCGGGTAGGCGCAGCCGCAACGCCCGAACCTGATCATCCTGACGGTTCAGGTAAATGGTGCCAGCTTGCGTCAACGGCCGATCCGGCATGGCCTGATCTCTCCCACGCGCAGGCCTTGGCTGCGCCTACGCGAATTTAGCCGCGCGGCGCGCTCTCGGCTTGCTCTCGTATGCCCAAAGCTTAGGGGACTGTCGTGGCGGGAGTGTCACCTGAGCGCCGGCGGGCGCCATTGATACACGTCAAGAGACAGACACGGCGCCGGCTCGGCGCGCCATTCAGTCGCCTCCGGCCAGCCGGGTACGGACCGCCTCGGTGTGGTAGATGGTGTCCAAGCCTTCCGGGCCGTCGACGCTCACGTCCAGATCGCGCAGATGACCGTCCTGCAGGCCGTAGATCCAGCCGTGCACCGTCAGCGGCTGGCCCCTCGCCCAGGCATTCTGAACGATGGTGCTGTGGCAGACGTGGTGGACCTGCTCGACGACGTTGAGCTCGCACAGGCGGTCGACCTGGGCGTCCAGTCCGTCCAGCTCGCGCAGTTCGCGCTGGTGCTTGCAGTAGACGTCCTTGATGTGGCGCAGCCAGTTGTCGATCAGGCCCAGCTCGCGGTGCTGCAACGCCGTGCGCACGCCGCCGCAGCCGTAGTGGCCGACCACCATGATGTGCTTGACCTTGAGCACGTCCACCGCGTACTGCAACACCGCCATGCAGTTCATGTCGGTGTGGACCACGACGTTGGCGACATTGCGGTGGACGAACAACTCGCCCGGCAGCAGGCCGACGATCTCGTTGGCGGGGACGCGTGAGTCCGAGCAACCGATCCAGAGGTATTCCGGGGCCTGCTGTCGCGACAAGGTCTCGAAGAACTCGGGGTCGCGCTCGGTAATGCGCCGCGACCACACTCGATTGTTCTCGAACAGATGCGAGAGTATCCGCATACGCCCTCCCTCGGTTTGCGCACGTCCACCGCAGTGGCGGCTGATTCAAACAGCTTGAGGGCCTGAGGTAAACGGTCAATCGCGTCGGCATGCGACGGAATTGGCGATCGCCCCCATTCCGCGGGCGGGGTGGCGCTAACGCTCCCGGCCCCAGCGCACCACGTGCCCGCGCACGTCGACGTGCACGAACGGCCCGTGGTAGCGGTTGGCGCGGTAGCGGCCGAGCCCGCCGACGAACGGCAGCAACCCGGCCTGCGCGGACACCTCCTCGATCAGGTCGTAGAGCACGTCGCCGTCCGCCTCGTCGACGACGCCGTCGCCGTTCAGGTCGTCCATCCGCTGATCGCCGTCGGCATCGATATAGATGTCGGCCGCGCCGCCGTACAGGTGGTAGCTGAAGGTCGCGTTGCCGAGCAACTTGTTGTAGTGCGGCGTTCGGTAGCCGCTCATCACTTCCAGCCGCTCCGCGCCATAACCGCGGGCGTTGATCGCCTCCAGCAGCAACTCGAGCTTGAGCAGCAGCCGCTCCTGCAACACCAGGTACTTCGGATACTCACCGTCCTGCTTGCACAGGAACTGTCCCAGCGTCAGGTGCGGCGCCACCGGCGTGTCGGCATTGGCCGCGGTGACTTCGACGAAACCGGCCGGCGGCAGGTAGATCGGCAGATCGTCCTTGGGCTTGGCCGGGTAGCTGCCGATGGCGTAGCCGTTGAGCATGCCGTCCTTGACCTGCTTGCGCGGCACCATGACGAACACGTTGAAGGTCATGGTCTCGCCGCTGGCGGCATGGCTGATGGCGAGCGGATACAACCCGGCCTTGGCCGGCGCGCGCCAGCGCCAGCCGTTGCGCCCATGCGCGGTCATAGCGCCCCCCGCCGCCGCGACGCGGAAATCGTCACGCTTGGCGTCGCCGCTCAAGCTCAGGTTCAGGCGTTCGCCCGGTAGCGCGAACAACGCCAGCACCCGGTAAGGGTTGATCAATCCCTTGTCCGCCAGCTCGACCTGGAACGAGGCCCTGCCCGGCTCGTAGGCCCACGCCGCGACGCAGTAGAGCCACAGGACCGCGGCCAGCAGCAAGCGCCGCATCAGCTGTCTTCGCTGCCCGGCGCGGACTGCTCGAGCAGCGCCAGCTCGGCGCGCTGGTCGCGGCCGTAAAGATCGTGGCGGAACTGGATCACGCCGTCGTCGTCGACCCAGGCGGTCCAATACAGCAGGTGCACCGGTACCGCGCGCGACAGCGTCACCACCTGCTCGTCGCCGCTGGCGAGAACGGTCTTGATCAGCCGATCGCCGCTCTTGTAACCGCCGTTGCGCAGCAACCACTCGGCCAGTTCCAACGGATCCTCGACACGGATACAGCCGTGGCTGAAGGCGCGCTTGCTACGGGCGAACAATCCGCGCGCGCTGGTGTCGTGCATGTAGACGGCGTACTGGTTGGGAAACATGAACTTCACCCGTCCCAGCGGGTTCAGGGCACCCGGCCGCTGGCGCAGCCGGTACGGGAAGTTGGTGGCCGAGACCTGGCTCCAGTTCACGCTGGCCGGATCGATCAGCCGCTCGGTCGCGCCCCAGCCCTGCAGCACCTGCATATCGTGCTTCTCCAGGTACTTCGGGTCCTTCTGGATCAGCGGCAGGATCTCCTTGCCGGCGATCTCGGCGGGAACTTCCCAGGACGGGTTCAGTACCAGGTAGCTCAGCCGCCCGCTGAACACCGGGGTGCGCTGCATCGACTTGCCGACGATCACGCGCTTGCGCATCACCAGCTCGCCGCCATCGACCAGCTCCATGCTGAAGTCGGCGACGTTGACCCGGATATGCCGCTCGCCCAGGCTGTCCGGCAGCCAGCGCCACCGCTCCAGGTTGACCAGGATCTGGCGCACCCGCTCCGCCGCCGTGACGTTGAGCGCCGCCAACGTATCCGGCCCGACCGCGCCGTCGTCGGCCAGACCGTGGCGGCGTTGGAACGTCCTGACCTGCTCGACCAGCGGCCAGTCGTAGTGCTCGGCCAGCAGGGGTTCGGGCGTCGCACCGAACTCCGCCGCCAGCCGCGCGCGCAGCACCGGCACGCGCGGGTCGAGGTCATCGAGGCGCAGGATCGGGCCATCCGGCACCCGCGGCCAGGGCTCGCCCCGCGCCAGTTCCCGGTAGGTGGCCAGTGCTGCCTTGAGCCGCTCGTAGCCCGGATGGCGCGGCGCCAGGCTGCGCAGATGGGCGGCGACGTCGCCGTCGCGCAGCGCCGCCGTCAACTCCGTCAACGGATCGCCGCTGCGGCGCGGCAGCGTCCAGTCCTGGTCGAGCGCGGTCGGATCTAGGCGCCCGCGCTGCAAGTGCGAAGCCAGGGTCAGGAAACCATCGGTTAGCAGCAGGTCCAGCTCGGCCTCCTGCTCGGGCGTATCGAGCGACTCGCGAGCCAGCAACCGTTGCAGCGGCGCGACATGGTAATCGGCGGGCTGCAGCCCATCCGCGGCCGCATCCTGAATGGCCGCGACCAGTTCGGCGGCCTGCGGCTTCGCTCGCCCGGCGCTGATCCAGGCGGCGTTGAAGTTGCGCTGCTCGTAGAAGCGGTGTACCGCGGGCAAGGCGCGCAGACGCTCGCCGGCCACCAGTAGATCGTCCGAGCGCATGAGCTCGAGATTGAAGCGGATCGCCTCGGTGCTGGGCGCCCAGGCGGAAGCGTCGCTCGCCTCGGCGGGGACGGATAGGGTCAGCCAGGCGCAGACGAAGCCGCCTAGCGCAAGCAGATGCGTGCGTTTCATGGGGTACATCCAGGCAGGAGTGAACGTCCGTGTTGTTCTTGCCGTGGCTACTGTAGCGTGTCGGTATCCACCTGGGGAAGGCTCTACTGTCGCCATAAGACGACAGCAATAAGCCAATGTACTGCAAGCACTTAGACGGAGCCGAGGAAAGCTTCCAGCTGCTCCTGCGCCTCCAGCCATTCCAGCTCGAGCGCTTCCTGCCGCTTGCGCAGCTCGCCCTGCCGCTGCAGCAGCTCGGCCAGCTTCGACTTGTGCTCGGCTTGATACAGCCGCGGCTCGGCCAGCTCGGTTTCGATCGCGGCCAGATCCTTGGCCAGCGTGGCCAACGCGGCGTCCAGCTCCTTGACCCGCTTCTGCAGCGGACGGGCCGCGTCGCGCCGCTCGGCCTCCTTGCGCCGCTGCTCCTTGCGCGCCTCGGCGGTGTGCTCGCCCTTGGCCGGGGCGTCATCGGCCGCGGCGGCCGCGCGGTTGCGCTCGGCCAGCCATGCCTGATAGGCGGCGAGGTCGCCGTCGAAAGGCTTCACCGTTTGATCGGCCACCAACCAGAACTCGTCGGTGGTCGTGGCGAGCAGGTGACGGTCGTGCGAGACCAGCACCATGGCGCCCTCGAAGCCCTGCAGCGCGACGCTGAGGGCGTGGCGCATTTCCAGGTCCAGGTGGTTGGTGGGCTCGTCCAGCAGCAGCAGATTGGGCTGCTGCCAGACGATCAGCGCCAGCACCAGCCGCGCCTTCTCGCCGCCGGAGAACGGCCCGACCGGCGCGTCGGCCTGGTCGCCGGAGAAGCCGAAGCCGCCGAGGAAATCGCGCAGCGGCTGGTCCAGCACGCCCGGCGCGAGCCGCTGCAGATGCAGCAGCGGGCTGGCCTCGAGATCGAGCTGCTCGAGCTGATGCTGCTCGAAATAGCCGACCTGCACGCCCTGGCCGCGCCGCACTTCGCCGGTGGCCGGGGCGAGCGCGCCGCTCAATGCCTTGATCAAGGTCGACTTGCCGGCGCCGTTCGGCCCGAGTAGGCCCACCCGCATGCCGGGCCGCAGCGACAGGCTCAGGTTCTTGAGGATGGGACGCTCGCCGTAGCCCAGGCTCACCTTCTCCAGGCTGAGCATGGGATTGGGCGCCTTCGGCGGCTCGCGGAACTCGAAGTGGAACGGCGAATCGACGTGGGCCGGGGCGATGCGCTCCATCCGCTCCAGCGCCTTGACCCGCGACTGCGCGGCGCGCGCCTTGGTCGCCTTGGCCTTGAAGCGGTCGATGAAGCTCTGCAGGTGCGCGATCTCGCGCTGTTGCTTGAGGTACAGCGCCTGCTGCTGGGCCAGCCGCTCGGCGCGCTGACGCTCGAAGTCGGAGTAGTTGCCGCGGTACAGCACCAGCTTGCGGTCGTCGAGGTGGACGATGTTGTCCACCACGGCATCGAGGAAATCGCGGTCGTGCGAGATCAGGATCAGCGTGGCCGGATAGCGCTTGAGCCACTGCTCCAACCACAGCACGGCCTCGAGGTCGAGATGGTTGGTGGGCTCGTCCAGCAGCAGCAGGTCGGAACGGCACATCAGCGCCTGCGCCAGGTTCAGCCGCATGCGCCAACCGCCGGAAAAGCTCTTCACCGGCCGCTGCCGCTCCTCGCCGCTGAAGCCCAGGCCGTGCAGCAGTTCGGCGGCGCGTACGTGGGCGGTGTAGCCGTGGATGTTGTCCAGCCGGGTGTGCAGCTCGGCGATCTTGCGGCCGTCGCCGGCCGCCTCGGCCTCCGCCAGCGCCTGTTCGATGGCGCGCAGCTCTCGGTCGCCGTCGATCACGTACTCCAGCGCGCTGCGCTCCAGCGCCGGCGTTTCCTGCGCGACATGGGCGATAGCCAGCCCGGACGGCAGTTCCAGGTCGCCGCCGTCCGGGTGCAGCTCGCCGCGCAGCATGGCGAACAGACTGGATTTGCCGCTGCCGTTGGGGCCGACCAGACCTAGCTTCTGGCCGGCATGGATGGTGAGATCCGCCCCCTGCAGAAGGGGCAGACTGCCGCGAAACAGCGAGAGATTGCGCAGGACGATCATGGCCGGCAAGTCTACTGGTCCCGCCGGCGCGGGCAAAGCGCGACGCTGGGAATTGCGACCGCTGAGCCATTCACGGCGCCGGCCCGCCGCACTGCCAGCATTCGGCAAACTGCGGCTCGCTCCACTCGCCGCAGCGCGGGCAGCGCCACGGCTCGCCGGCAACGTCCTCCGCCAGCACGCCTTGCAGGATCTGCAACGCCCGCTCGCGATCGGCGTCGTCGGCGATCCACAGCTCGGGCCAAACCTCGGTGGGCGGCAACTCGCCGGCGCCGCCGGCGAGATAGGCGTTCTTGACGAAACAGACGAATCCGTGCTGCTCCAGCACCTGCTGGAGATGCCCGGCCAGCGGCAGATCGTGACAGCGGTACAGCCGTTGCATGACGTCGGCGGCTCCGTTTCAGCGCATTCCTTAGCTTCGGCGCCGCGCGACGCGCAGGCAAGCGGGCGGCTCTGCTACCATCCGCGCTGCAATTGCGAGGTGCCCATGGACTCCGATCGACTGCTGCATTTGTTCACCCGCGCCGAGAACCTGATCGACCGCCTGGAGAGCCTGTTGCCCGCGGCGGCGGCCCAGCCCGACTGGTCGGCGACCGCCTACCGCTGGATCAAGCGCGCCGGCCGCGGCTCGCTGCAGCCGGTGGCGCATCCGCATGGGCTGCGCCTGGCCGACCTGCGCAACGTCGACCGGCAGAAGGCCCTGATCGACCGCAACACCCGCCAGTTCGTGCAAGGCCTGCCCGCCAACAACGTGCTGCTGTGGGGCTCGCGCGGCACCGGCAAGTCGTCGCTGGTGAAGGCCATGCTCGCCGAGTACGCCTCGCAGGGGCTGCGCCTGGTGGAGATCGACAAGCACGACCTCACCGATCTGCCGGAACTGGTCGACCTGCTGTACGGCCGTCCGGAGCGCTTCATCCTGTTCTGCGACGATCTGTCGTTCGAGGCCGGCGACCCGTCCTACAAGGCGCTCAAGGCCGCGCTGGACGGCTCGGTGGCGGCGCCGCCGGACAACATCCTGATCTACGCCACCTCCAACCACCGCCACCTGCTGCCGGAGTACTTCACCGAGAACAACGAGGCGCGCAACGTCGACGGCGAGATCCACCACGGCGAAGCGGTGGAGGAGAAGATTTCGCTGTCGGAGCGGTTCGGGCTGTGGGTGTCGTTCTACCCCTTCGATCAGAACGAGTACCTGGCGATCGTGTTCGGCTGGCTCGAGCACCTGGGCGTGGCGATCGACGACGAGGAGACGGTGCGCGCCGAGGCGCTGCGCTTCGCCCTCGGCCGCGGCTCGCGCAGCGGCCGGGTCGCCTGGCAGTTCGCCCGCGATTGGGCCGGCAGGCAGCGGCTGGGCGAGATCCCGCGCTAACGGCGGCATGCCCGGCGGCGGCGCGCGCCGGGTTGCCCTACCCTTTTCGATTTCGCGCCGTCACGCCCGGTCGCGGGTCGGCCGAGCGTACGCCCTACCCGCCCCAAGCCTACGCGGCCACGCCGCCGCATGCACGCGCCAGGCTCCAACCCTGACCGTCCGGCACCAACCGCGCCCCATTCTGGGGCGCACTCGCGTTACATCCCGCGCCGTCGCGCCGCGCCCCAGCCAAATTGAGCTGGTGATTCAATCGGTTACTCGTGTATACAAAAATGGCATACAACTTGCCTGCACCAATGTCGACCACCCCGACCGGGTGGCAGCGGCATGCGACCACCATCCATGCGACGACGTTTTCCTAAGGCGGATGCCATGTCCGAGTTCGGTCATGGCTCGGCCGCGATCGTGCGAGCCGGAAAGGCCGTCTGGACGATGACCTGAAGGCTCAGCGCCATTAGGGGGTAACAACTCGGCACATCCATATCCGCACGGCACCGTCCATCGTTATCCGGCTTCAGGCTTCGGCGGCGGTCTTCGCCCGCGCCGGCCTCGGGCGGGTGGCTTCCTCCAGTTGCAAGGTAGTAAGGCATTGGAATTACTAGAACAACACAGCGTCGCCTGGTTCATCGGCCTGGTCGCGGCGCTCATGGTTACCGGCTTGGTGGCGGGTCTGCTGGCCGGTCTGCTCGGCGTGGGCGGCGGCATCGTCATCGTGCCGGTGCTCTACCATCTGTTCACCCTGCTGGGGGTGGACGAAGCGGTGAAGATGCACGTGGCGGTGGGCACCTCGCTGGCCACTATCATCCCCACCTCGATCATCTCGGCGCGGGCGCACGCCGCGAAGGGCAATCTCGACCGCGACCTGCTGCGCAGCATCGGCCCGGCGCTGCTGGTCGGCGTGCTGATCGGCACCTGGCTCAGCGGCTACCTGCGCGGCACGACGCTGACCGCGATCTTCGCCGTCATTGCCCTGCTGGTGGCGGCCAACATGGCGTTCCGCCGCAACGGCGTGGCCATCGCCGAGCACCTGCCGGGCACGCCGCTGCGGCAACTCATCGGCGCCTTCATCGGCGGCTTCTCCACGCTGATGGGCATCGGCGGCGGCACACTGAGCGTGCCCATCCTCGCCGCCTTCAGCTACCCCATGCACCGCGCGGTGGGCACCGCCGCCGCCATCGGCATGTTCATCAGCCTGCCGGGAGCGATCGGCTTCCTGCTGCACGGTCTGGACGAGCCCGGCCGGCCGCCGCTGACGCTGGGATACGTTAACCTGATCGGCTTCGCCCTAATCGTGCCGATGACCATGGTGATGGCGCCGCGCGGCGCGCGGTTGGCGCACGCGATCAACGCCGACCGGCTGCGCCAGGCGTTCGCGCTGTTCCTGTTCATCACCTCGCTGCGAATGCTGTACGGCCTGTTCGCCTAGAAGGAAGAGAATCATGCTCAATACCAAGCGCGCCCTGGGCGGCGTGTTCGTCGCACCTCACCATCTGGCCGCGCAAGCCGGCCGCGACGTGCTGCGCGACGGCGGCAACGCCGCCGAGGCCATGATCGCCGCCGCGGCCGCCATCGCCGTGGTCTATCCGCACATGAACGCCATCGGCGGCGACGGCTTCTGGCTGCTGGCCGAACCCGGCGCCGAGCCGCTGGCGATCGAGGCCTGCGGCCCGGCCGCGGCCGCCGCCGACGCTGCCTTCTACCGCGACCGCGGCCTGGAGGCGATTCCCTCGCGCGGACCGCTGGCCGCGCTGACGGTGGCCGGCACGGTCGGCGGCTGGCAGCAGGCGCTGTCGGTGGCCCAGCGCTGGGGCGGGCGGCTGCCGCTGTCGCGCCTGCTCGAGGACGCCGAGCGTCATGCCCGCGACGGCGTCGCGGTGACGGCCAGCCAGGAGCGGCTGACCGCGCAGAAGCTGAACGAACTGAAGGACGTACCGGGCTTCGCCGAGACCTTCCTGCACGACGGGCAGGTGCCGGCCGAAGGCGCGATCCTGCGCCAGCCGCGCTTGGCCGATACCCTCGCCCGCCTGGCCAAGGCCGGTTTGGACGATTTCTACCGCGGCGAACTGGCCGGCGCCATGGCCGAGGATCTGGCGCGCATCGGCAGCCCGGTAACGGGCCAAGACCTGGCCGCCTACCAGGCCCGGATCCTGCCGCCGCTGTCGGCGCGGCTGCGCGCCAGCACCATCTACAACCAGCCGCCGCCGACCCAGGGCATGGCCTCGCTGATGATCCTGGGCATCTTCGACCGGCTGGGCGTGACCCAGGCCGAGGGCTTCGACCATATCCACGGCCTGGTGGAATCCACCAAGCAGGCCTTCCTGGTGCGCGACCGCCACTGCACCGACCCGGCCTACATGACGGTGAACCCGGCCGACTTCCTCACCGAACAGGCGCTGGCCACGCGCGCCGCCGCCATCGACCTCGACCGCGCCCTGCCCTGGCCGCAGCCGGCGCTGCCGGGCGACACCATCTGGATGGGCTGCATCGACCGCGACGGCCGCGCCGCCAGCTTCATCCAGAGCATCTACTGGGAGTTCGGCGCCGGCGTGGTGCTGCCGGCCACCGGCGTGCTCTGGCAGAACCGCGGCATCAGCTTCTCGCTGCAGGCCGACGCGCTGCAGGCGCTCAAGCCCGGACGCAAGCCGTTCCACACCCTCAACCCGGCGATGGCGCGCTTCGACGACGGCCGCGTCATGGTGTACGGCACCATGGGCGGCGAAGGCCAGCCACAGACCCAGGCCGCGGTGTTCAGCCGCTACGCCTTGTTCGGCCAGCCGCTGCAGCAGGCGGTGACCGCGCCGCGCTGGCTGCTCGGCCGCACCTGGGGCGAGCAGAGCACCAGCCTGAAGCTGGAGTCGCGCTTCGACCCGGCGCTGGTGGCGCGGCTGCGCGCCGCCGGCCATCTGGTCGAGGTGCTGGACGAGGCCTTCAGCGACACCATGGGCCATGCCGGCGCCGTCGTGCGCCATCCCAACGGCGTGATCGAAGGCGCCAGCGATCCGCGCGCGGACGGCATCGTCGCCGCGGTTTGAGTCGCGCGTCGCGGTTTGTTTGTCCCCTCTCCCTGTCCCTCCCCCACAAGGGGGAGGGAACGTACTAGCTGCCTTCCTGGCATCTCCCCGAAGATCACGCACTGAGCAAACGCTCTCGGGCGATGCGTGCCTCAACACGAGACGTAGGAAAACGCCGACCGCGCTTCCCCGCTGCACCAAAGCCAGCCGCGCGCACCATCGTGGTGCTCGCGAACCGCGCCTGTATACGCGCCAACCTCCCAATTAATCCCTTAAAATTCCGATACATACATTCCGATACAGCGCTGGCCCGCCTGTTGCATACAGAGCATCAGTACTCGCAAGGCACTCCCGCCACCCTCTTGTATACAGGTGAAACCATGAAGAACTGGTTGAAGCGTTCCGGTGTAGCGGCGGCGACCGCGATCGGCCTTTGCGCGGCGATGACCGCTCAGGCGGCGGACACCATCAAGATCGGACTGGTCGCCGCTCTCTCCGGGCAGTCCGCCAAGTCCGGCGAAGCCATCACCCGCGGCCTGTCGATCGCCATCGACGAGATCAACGCCGGCGGCGGCGTGCTCGGCAAGAAGCTGGAGCTGGTGCGGCGCGACGACGAAAGCAACCCGGCCAAGGGCGTGCTGGCGGCGCGCGAGCTGATCCAGAAGGAGAAGGTCGCGGTGCTGTTCGGCGGCCTCGACACGCCGGTGTCCATGGCCATCGTGCCGTTCGCCAATCAGCTCAAGACGCCGTTCATGGGCGTGTGGGCGGCCGGCACGCCGATCACCCGCAACGGCGCCAAGGAAAACTACGTGTTCCGCGTCTCGGCGGTGGACGAGCTGGTCGACCAGGCGCTGCTGAACTACGCGGTCAGCAAGTACAACGCCAAGAAGCCCGGGATGATCCTCATCAACAACTCCTGGGGCGAGTCGAACGAGGTCGGCCTGAACAAGGCGCTGGCCGCCAAGGGCATGCCGAGCGCCGGCATCGAGAAGTTCGAGAACGGCGACGTCGACGTGGTGCCGCAGCTGACCCGACTCAAGGCCGCCGGCGCCGACGCCCTGTTCCTGGTGGCCAACGTCGCGCCCTCGGCGCAGGTGGTGAAGTCGCTCGACCGCATGGGCTGGGACGTGCCGGTGATCTCGCACTGGGGTCCGGCCGGCGGCCGCTTCGGCGAACTGGCCGGCGCCAGCGCCTCCAAGGTGCACTTCGTGCAGACCTTCACCTTCCAGGACGGTCAGGGCGGCAAGGGCGCCGAGGTGCTGACCAAGCTCAAGGCCAAGTATCCCGAGATCAAGTCGCTGGCCGACGTGACCCCGGCCACCGGCATCGCCAACGCCTATGACGGCATGCACCTCGCGGCCTTGGCCATCAAGAACGCGGGCAGCACCGACGGCGCCAAGATCCGCCAGGGCTTCTACGACATCCAGAGCTACGACGGCCTGATCAAGCGCTACGAGAAGCCGTTCAGCCCCGACAACCACGACGCGCTGGGAGCGGACGACTACATCTTCACCCACTTCGTGGGCAACGAGATCAAGCCGCTCTAACGCGACATCCCTGCGCCGCCCCTGGCGGGGCGGCCATGCCCGAACTGGAGCCCGATCATGATCCTAACCGCGGCGCTCATCACCGGCCTGGGCCTGGGCAGCATGTACGGCCTGCTCGCCCTCGGCTTCCACATAACCAACGCGGTGTCGAAGACGGTCAACTTCGCCCAGGGCAGCGCCATGATGGTCGGCGCCGTGCTCGGCTACACCCTGCTGGTGACGACCGGCCTGCCGTTCGGCCTCGCCCTGCCGCTGACGCTGGCGCTGTGCGCGCTGTACGGCCTCGTGATCGAGCGCTTCCTGGTCCGTCCCTTCGCCGAGCGCGGCTCCGACAGCTGGCTGATGGCGACCGTGGCCGGCGGCCTGCTGGTCGACAACATCGTGCTGTTCACCTTCGGCAAGGAACCCCGCCAGCTGCCGTCGGCGCTGACTGACCACACCGTCGAAATCATGGGCAGCGGCGTCTATCCGCTGCAGCTGCTCATCCCCGTCACCGCCTTCGCGCTGGTCACGCTGCTGCTGGCCGCGCGCCGCTACACCCGGCTGGGCAAGGTGATGGAAGCCACCGTGCAGAACCGCGAGGCCGCGTCGCTGATGGGCATTCCGGTACGGCGCGTGGTCGCCGCCGCCTTCGCCCTGTCGAGCGTGCTGGCCGCCATCGCCGGACTGCTGATCGCGCCGCTGTACAGCGTGCACGCCGATCTCGGCACGGTGTTCGGCATCAAGGCCTTCGCCGTCGCCATCCTCGGCGGCATCAACAGCGCCCTGGGCGTGGTGGTGGCCGGCCTGCTGTTCGGCCTGCTCGAGGCCACCGTCACCGCCACCCTGGGCTCGGCGTTCACTCAGTTGATCAGCTTCTCCGTAGTCATCGTCGCGCTGGCGCTGATGCCCTACGGCTTGTTCGGCAAGCGCGAGGTGGTGAAGGTATGAGAGCGCAGACCATCGGTATCGGCCTGTTGCTGCTGATCGGCAGCGGGCTCGCTTTCGTGCTGGAAAGCTACTCCCTGCTAGTGCTGTCGCTGGCGGCGCTCACCGCCACCGTCGGCGTCGGCCTCAACGTGCTGCTCGGCCTGAGCGGGCAGATCTCGCTCGGCCACATCGGTTTCTACGCCATCGGCGCCTATGCCTCGGCGCTGCTCACCATGCAGGGCATGCCGCTGGGCCTGGCCGCGGTGCTGGGCGGCCTGCTCAGCGCCTTCGTCGGCGGGCTGCTGGCCATGCCGGCACTGCGCGTGCGCGGCTCCTACCTGGCGATGGTGACCATTTCCTTCGCCTTCATCGTCCACCACGGCCTGATCGAGTGGCGCGACCTCACCGGCGGCGCCAACGGCCTGATGGGCATTCCCACGCCCTCGTTCGGCGCGCTCGATCCCGGCATCGGCCTGGCGCTGTGCTCGGTGTGGCTGGCCGGCGCCAGCCTGTGGGGTTTCGCCGTGCTGCGGCGCGGCCGCTGGGGCCGGCTGCTGCGCGCGGTCAAGGACAGCGAGATCGCCGCGCAGTCGGTGGGCATCGCGCCGGTCTACAGCAAGGCGCTGGCGTTCGGCCTGTCGGCGCTGCTGGCCGGCCTGGCCGGCGGCCTGGTGCCGCCGCTGATCGTGTTCGTCAGCCCCGAGACCTTCCCCTTCAACCAGTCCATCCTGTTCCTGCTGGCGGTGATCGTCGGCGGCACCGGCACCGTGTTCGGCCCGCTGCTGGGCGCGGCGGTGGTGGTGCTGCTGCCCGAGCTGCTGTCGGGCGCGGCCGAATACCGGCTGCTGTTCTTCTCGGCGCTGCTGCTGGCGGTGCTGTGGGCCGCGCCCAAGGGCATCGTCGGCAGCCTGGCGCGGTTCTGGGGCAAGGCCGAACCGCTGCTGCCGCCCCGCCACATCGACCGGCCGCGGCTCGCCAAGTATCTGGACCGCCACCATGGCACCGACAAGGGCCTGCTGGTGAAGGGCATCGGCATACGCTTCGGCGGCGTCACCGCCGCCGAGGGCGTCAGTTTCGAAGCGCCGTTCGGCCAGGTCACCAGCATCATCGGTCCGAACGGCGCCGGTAAGAGCACGGTGCTGAACATGGTCGGCGGCTTCTACGCGCCCGACCACGGCAGCATCCGCCTCGACCGCGAGCTGGCCGGGCTGCCCGCGTGGAAGGTGTCGCGCGCCGGCATCGCCCGCACCTATCAGACCACCCAGCTGTTCGGCGAGATGACCGTGCTGGAGAACCTGCTGGTGGCGCAGCAGCGCGGCCGCTTCGGCAGCTGGTGGCGCGACGACGGCGAGCAGGCTCGGGAGATCGCGCTGGACCTGCTGTCCCTGGTCGGCTATCGCGGCGCGGTGAACATTCCGGCCGCCGACCTGCCGCACGTCGACCGGCGCCTGGTGGAGATCGCCCGCGCCCTGGCCACCCAGCCGCGGGTGCTGCTGCTGGACGAACCGGCCGCGGGCCTGATGCGCGCCGACAAGGAACAGCTCGGCGAGCTGCTGCGCGCCATCGCCGGTTACGGCATCGCCGTGATCCTGGTGGAGCACGACATGTCGCTGGTGATGTCGGTGTCCGACCGGGTGCTGGTGCTGGATACCGGCAAGCCGCTGGCGTTCGGCACGCCGGACGAGGTGCGGCGCATGCCGGAGGTGGTCGGCGCCTATCTGGGCGCGACCGACTACCAGGCCCGCCCGCGCGCCGAGGCCTGGCGCGGCTCGCGCGACGCCACCCTGTTCGTCAAGGACCTCACGCTCGATTACGGCGCCGCGCCGGTGGTGGAGGGCGTGAGCCTGCATGTCGATCCCGGCGAGCTGATCGCCATCCTCGGCGCCAACGGCGCCGGCAAGTCCACGCTGCTGCGGGCCCTGGCCGGCCTGCACCGGCCGGTGCGCGGCAGCGTGGTGCTCAACGACGAGAGCATCGAAACCCTCGACGCCGGCGCCATCGCCCGCCGCGGCCTGGTGCTGGTGCCGGAGGGACGGCAGCTGTTCCCGCGGCTGTCGGTGCGCGACAACATCCTGCTCGGCACCTACGGCCGCCGCGACCCGGTGGGCAAGGACGAGCTGGACGCCGTGCTGGAGCGCTTCCCACGGCTGAAGGACCGGCTGCACTCGCCGGCCGGCCTGTTGTCCGGCGGCGAGCAGCAGATGGCGGCGGTGGCGCGCGGCCTGATGGCCCGCCCATCCATCCTGCTGCTGGATGAGCCCTCGCTCGGCCTGGCGCCGGCCATGATCGGCGAGCTCTATGACGTGATCGCTCAGCTGCGCGACGACGGCGTCACCATCCTGCTGGTCGACCAGATGGCCAACCTGGCCCTGACCGTGGCCGACCGCGCCTATGTGCTGGAGCAGGGCCGGGTGGTGCGGACCGACGCGGCCTCGGCGCTGCGCAACGACCCGGCGCTGGAGGCGGCCTATCTCGGCGGCCAGGAGAAGGTGGCATGAGCGCCGACCTGATCCTGAGCAACGTGCGCCTAGCGGCGGCCCCGGACCGGCCGACCGAGCTGTACATCGCCGACGGCCGCATCGCGGCCCGGCCGGCGGCGGACGCGGAAACGGTCGACGGCGAGGGCGGCCTGCTGCTGCCGGGCTTCGTCGACAGCCACATCCACCTGGACAAGGCCGGCATCCTCTGCCGCTGCCAGCTGCGCGAGGGCACCCTGGCCGAGGCCATCAGCGCCACCGCCGCCGCCAAGCGCGGCTTCGACGAGGCCGACGTCTACCGGCGCGGCGCGGCCGTGCTCGAGCGCGCCATCAGCCACGGCACCACGCACATGCGCGTGCACGTCGAGCTCGACCCCGGCATCGGGCTGCGCGGCTACCAGGCCGTGAAGCGCCTGAAGCGGGACTACGCCTGGGGCATCGCCCTGCAGCTGTGCGTGTTCCCGCAGGAAGGCCTGCTCAACAACCCCGGCACGGAGGAGTTGCTGCGGGCGGCGCTGGAGGACGGCGCCGACCTGCTGGGCGGCTGCCCCTACACCGACAGCGACCCCGAGGGCCAGGTCGAGCGCCTGTTCGCCATGGCGCGCGAATACGACGTCGACCTGGACTTCCACCTGGACTTCGATCTCGATCCGGCCGACATGACCCTGCCGGCGGTGATCCGCGCCACCCGCGCCAACGGCTGGGGCGGACGGGTGGCGGTGGGCCACGTCACCAAGCTGTCCATGCTGGGCCGCGAACGCCTGGAGGCGGTCGCCGCCGAGCTGGCCGGGGCCGGAGTGGCATTGACCGCCCTGCCGGCCACCGACCTGTACCTGATGGGCCGCGAGTTCGACGGCGCCGTGCCGCGCGGGGTGGCGCCGGTGCAGCGGCTGCATGCCGCCGGCGTGCGCTGCTCGCTGGCCACCAACAACATCGGCAATCCCTTCACCCCGTTCGGCGACGCCCAGCTGCTACGCATGGCCAATCTCTACGCCAACGTCGGCCAGCTCGCCAGCGACGCCGACATGGAAGCCTGCCTGAGCTGGATCGGCAGCTCGGCGGCGGCGCTGATGCGGCTGGACGGCTACGGCAGCGAAGTCGGCGACCGCGCCGACCTGGTGGTGGTCGACGCCGAGTCCGCCGCCGACGCGGTGCGCTCGATCGCGCCAGTGCGGCTGGCGCTGAAGAACGGCCGGCTGAGCATGCGCCGGCCCGCCGCCCAACTACGCTACCCGCCCGGTTTCAGCCGCGGCGAGCACTGAACGGAACGCAACAGGAGAATCCCATGGTCAGCGAACACCCGGCAGTCGATATCGTCCGCCGCTACCTCGAAGCCTCGATGAAGCCCGATCCGGTCGCGGCGGCCGAGTTCGTCGCCCCCGGCGTCGTGATCACCTTCACCGGCGGTCGCCGCTACGACAGCCCGAGCGGGCCGACCTCGTTCAACGCCAGCCGCTACCGCTGGGTCAAGAAGGCCCTGGGCCAGTTCGACTGGACCGACCGCGGCGACCACACCGTGGTCTACTCCAACGGCACGCTCTACGGCGAGTGGCCGGACGGCCGTCCGTTCGCCGGCAACCGCTACCTGGACCGCTTCGAAGTGCGCGACGGCAAGATCGTGCGCATGGACGTCTGGAACGACAGCGCCGAGTGGATCCTCGACCCCACCCTCAACCGCACCGCCTGAGGCTCGTTCCATGGCCACGCCACTGCTCGAAGTTCCGATCATCGACATCGCGCCCTACTACGGCGGCGATCCGGCCGCCAAGTCGCGGCTCGCGGCCGAGGTCGACCGCGCCTGCCGCGACATCGGCTTCCTGGTCATCGCCGGGCACGGCGTCGACCCCGCGCTGATCGAGCGCGTCGACCGCCTGTCTCGCGAGTTCTTCGACCTGCCGGAGGCAGAGAAGCTGAAGGTCCGCCAGCCGGCGGCCGATGTCACCCGCGGCTACACGCCGCTGGCCACCGAGGCGCTGGCCCGCTCCCGCGGCGACTACGGCACCGAGGGCGACCTCAACGAAAGCCTGATGATCGGCCCGGTCGACGTCGGCGACGATCCCTACTTCACCGCGCCCGCGGCCGGCAAGCACTTCCATCCCAACCTCTGGCCGGCCCGGCCGGAAGGGCTGCGCGAGGCCTACGAGGCTTATTTCCGCGCCATGTCGCTGCTGGCGCGCGACATCATGCGCCTCTTCGCGCTGGCCCTGGGGCTGGAGGAAACCTTCTTCGACGGCAAGATCGACCGCCACATCAGCCGCCTGCGGGTACGCAACTACCCGGCGCCGGCGACGCCGCCGAAACCGGGCCAGCTGCGCGCCGGCGCCCATTCCGACTACGGCAGCGTCACCATCCTCAAGACCGAGGCCAGCAGCGGCGGCCTGCAGGTCTTCAACAAGAACGGCGAGTGGGTCGACGTGCCCATCGTCCCCGGCACCTACATCATCAACCTGGGCGAGCTGCTGGCGCGCTGGACCAACGACCGCTGGGTGGCGACCCTGCACCGCGTGGTGGCCCCGCCGGCCGACCGGCTGAGCGGCAGCCGGCGCCAGTCGCTGGTGTTCTTCCACAACCCCAACTACGACGCCGAGATCGCCTGCATCCCCACCTGCCGCAGCGCCGACGAGCCGGCCAAGTACCCGCCGACCACGTCCGGCGAGCACTTGCGCATGCAGTTCGTGCGCACCCAGGCGGCATAACGGGAGCAAGCGCATGCGTCTCGAAACTGGCTTCATCGACTTCGACCCGGTCCGGCTGCGGCCGACCGCCTCGGGCTCGCTCGACGGGCTGCGCTTCGCGGTGAAGGACGTGATCGACATCGCCGGCACCGTCACCGGCAACGGCCACCCCGAGTGGCGCAGCAGCCACGGCCCGGCCGCGGCCCACGCCGACTGCGTGGAGCGGCTGCTGGCCGCCGGCGCGGAACTGGTGGGTAAGACCCACACCGACGAACTCACCTACAGCCTCGCCGGCCAGAACGTGCATTACGGCACCCCGCCCAACCCGGCGTTGCCGGACGGCATTCCCGGCGGTTCCTCCAGCGGCTCGGCCTCGGTGGTCGCCGCCGGCCTGGTCGACTTCGCCATCGGCACCGACACCGGCGGCTCGGTGCGCGTGCCGTCCAGCTACTGCGGCATCTACGGCCTGCGCCCCAGCCACGGCGCGGTCGACAACCGCGGCGTCTCGGAACTGGCGCGCAGCTTCGACACGGTGGGCTGGTTCGCCCGCGACCCGAAGCTGATGCAGGCGGTCGGCAAGATCCTGCTGCCGGAGCACGCGCCCCTGCCCTTGCGCCGAGTCCGGATGCTGAGCGAAGGCCTGACGCTGGCCGGGCCGGCGCTGGCGCAGGCGGCGCGCGCGCGGATTGCGGCCGGCTCGCTCGGGCTGATCCTCGACGAGGACGCGAGCGTCGGCCCGCTGGACGCCTTCTTCAAGGCGTTCCGGCCTGTACAGGCCTACGAGGCCTGGGCCTATTTCGGGGCGTGGATCCGCGCCCGGCGGCCGCGATTCGGCCCCGGCGTGCACGAGCGCTTCGCCGCGGCCGAGCTGATCGGCGACGACGAAGCGGCCGCCGCCCGGCGCAGTTGCGGGCAGCTGCGCGAACAGGTGCGGAAGCTGCTGGGCGATGACACGGTGCTGTGCATGCCCACCACGCCCAGCGCCGCGCCGCGCCTGGGCGTGACCGACGCGGAGGTGGAGGACGTGCGGTTCAGGACCCTATGCATGACCGCGGTGGCGGGCGTGGCGGGACTGCCGCAGGTAAGCGTTCCGCTGCTGCGCGACCAGCGCGGCCCGGTGGGCCTGTCGCTGATCGGACCGGTCGGCAGCGACCTGCAACTGCTGGAGCTGGCCGAGCGCCTGGCCGCGGCGTAGGGACAGGCAAGCACGGGCGGCCGCGCCTGCGGCGCCGCCGCCCGTCTCGAACATCGTCATCAGGAGATAACTATCATGTCCCTCGAGCTCGACCTCCCCGAGGTGGTCGCCGAAGTGAAAGCCGCCTTCGAGCGCTACGAACAAGCCTTGGTGAGCAACGACGTGGCCGTGCTCGACGAGCTGTTCTGGCACGATCCGCGCGTGGTGCGCTACGGCGCCACCGAGAACCTGTACGGCTACGAGCAGATCGCGGCGTTCCGCCAAGCCAGGCCTTCCAAGGGCCTGGCCCGCACGCTGAGAAATACCGTCATCACCACCCACGGCCGCGACCTGGCCACGGTCTGGACCGAGTTCACCCGCCCCGGCGTGAGCCGGATCGGCCGGCAGAGCCAGGTCTGGGCGCGGCGCCCCGAGGGCTGGCGGGTGGTGGCCGCGCACGTATCACTTATGGACGAGAGTTAAGCCGCATGAACGAGGCCCCCGCGCAACCCGAACTGGCCGAAAGCAACCGGCCGCTGGCCGAACAGATCCGCCGCACGCTCGCCGATGAAATCCTGGCGGGCCGCCTGCCGCCGGGCACGCGGTTGGACGAGATCGCCTTGGCCGAGCGCTTTCGGGTGTCGCGGACGCCGGTGCGGGAAGCGCTGCGCGAGATGGCCTCGGCCGGGCTGGTGGAACACCGCCACCGGCGCGGCGTGTTCGTGATCCAGATCGCCGGACGGCGCCTGGCGGAGATGTTCGCCTACGCCGCCGAAATGGAGGCCGCCTGCGCCCGCATGGCGGCCCTGAACATGAGCCGGAGCGAACGCGAGGAACTGCTGGCCATACACCTGGACAGCCACAGCCACGTCCTCGCCGGCGACGTCGACGCCTACGACACCGCCAATCTGCGCTTCCACGAGAAGCTGTTCCGCGGCTGCCACAACCGCTACCTGATCGACGCCGCCCTCGCCGCCCGCTCGCGCGTGGCCGCCTACCGGCGCGCCCAGTTCCAGGTCGGCGACCGGCTGGCGACCTCCTTCGCCGAGCACAGCGCCATTGTCATGGCCATCGTCCGCGGCGAGGCGGAAGCCGCCGCGCAGCAGATCCGCGCGCACCTGCGGCACTCGCACGATACCTCGTTGAGCCTGTTGGATACCCGTTCGATGGCGGAGGAGGAACCGACGACGTAGGAGATTCCATGTTCCGGCGCAAGCCTGCCGGTGCCCACTGGGCGGCCAGCCGGCCGGTGGCGTCTTCTTTAGCTTCTCCCGCGCCTTTCCCTGTGGGAGCGGCTCCGCCGCGAATGCCTTTCCCCAGTTTTGCCAATTCTTCAAAGCGATAGCTTTGCGGCACTATCCGGGGCATGACCGGTTCTTGGTCTGCCGGCTTCGTCCCGAAGTTCGGTAAGCGAGGAGCGAAAGACATTCGCGGCCGAGCCGTTCCCACAGAAGAAGAACCGTTTCCACCTGTGGTCCACGATGTTGTTGTGCTCCGCCCGCTAGCGGGAAATCGAGCGTTTCCACGGCTACATCCATCGTCACAAGGCGTACCCACCTAGCCTGGATTGGCGTTGTTGATCTTGGTGGGGCGTCGCTAGCGGAAATATTCAACCGCTTACCGGGCCATGAACGTGCCGGTTCGGCGAGAACCGCATAACCAGCTCGAAAGCGTCCGGCAATCGCACGTTGCCGGACGCTTCTGGCCACACAGGCTTACGGATACAGCTTCTGCACGAACCGCAGGTCGTAGGCCTTCTTGATGTCCAGCCCCGCCGGCAGGGTGCCGGCCTCGACCATGTCGCGGTAGAAGGACTCCCAGCGGGCGTCGGTCATGATGCCGTACTTGCCGCCGGCGGCGTCGCCGGACAGCAGGATGCCCTCCGACTGCATCTTGGCGTGGCTGAAGGCGAGCAGTTCGTCGGCCATCTCCGGGTTGTCCTTCTTGATCAGCGCGTTGGCCGGGCCCGGGTTCTGGAAGTAGGCCGCCCAGCCCTCGGCGGTGGCGCGCACCATGGCCTCCACCACTTCCGGCCGCTGCTCGACCATCTTGCGGGTGGTGTCCATGGTCGCCGAGTAGGCGGCCCAGCCGGCGTTGGCCAGCAACAGGCTCTTGGCGGCGACCTTCTCCTTGCCGAGGAAGTAGCCGTCGTTGGTGATGTAGCCCTGCTGCGCCACGGTCTTGTCCATGATGAACGGACCGATGGTGTAGTCGTAAGGCCGCAGCTGGTCGTCGCTGAAGCCGAACTTGGCCTTCAGCCACGGCCAGTAGGCCACGCGTCCGGCGGTGGGCACGCGGATGCCCTTGCCCTTGAGCGCGGCGATGCTGTCGTAGCCCTGACCCTCATGCACCATCAGCGACTGCGGGTCCTTCTGGAAGAAGGCCGCGACGGTCACCAACGGCAGGCCTTCCTTCAGCGCGTTCAGCGTCTGCAGGCTGTAGCCCATGCTGAAGTCGGTGGCACCGGCCATCAGCAGCTGCACGTTGTTGATCTGCGGGCCGCCCATCTTGATGGTCACGTCCAGCCCGTACTTCTCGTAGATGCCGAGCGCCTTGGCGGCGTACAGACCGCCGTGCTCGGCTTGCGCGTACCAGGTGGTGGAGGCGGTGACCGGAATCAGCTTCTTCGGCTTGGCGTCGGTGGCCAAGGCGCTGCCGGCGAACAGCGCGGCGCCGGCCGTGACGGCGGCGATGAGGGAGCGCAACAAGGGTTTCATGACATCGAACCTCTTGAGGTTGGGGAAGTAGAAGCGGAGGCGGAAGAAGGGGACGGCGCGTTGCGGCGGCGCAGATCGCCGACGCTGACCACGCCGATGCCGGCGGCGATGGCGACGAAGCCGGCCAGGTCGCCGGCGCTGGGCCGCTCGCCCAGGGCCAGCACCGAGGCCAGCACGCCGACCGCCGGCACCGCCATGGACATCAGCGACATGCTCATCGCCGGCAGTGCCCGGCTGGCGGCGACCATGCCGGCCACGCACAGCCCGGAGGCGACCGGCCCGCTGATCGCGAGCAGCAGCACGAAACCGGGGTCCCACTGGATCGTGTTCGGGTCCTCGCACAGCAGCGCCACCGGCAGCAGCGCCACCATGCCGATCAGCAACTGCCAGGGCAGCAGATCGAGCACGTCGCTGTGCCAGCGGTGCCGGCGCACGTGGATGAGCGCCAGCGACCACGCCAGCGAGGCCAGCAGGATGATGCCGCCGCCGATCAGCGCGCTCGGCGAGCTCCAATCGACCGCGGCCGGGCTGAAGGTCAGCGCCAGTCCGGCCAGTCCGAGCGCCACGCCGATGGCGCGCTCCACGGTCAACCGCTCGGCCAGCAGCAGCGTCGCCAGCGGAATCACCCAGATCGACGAGGTGTAGGCCAGCACCACCGCCCGCCCGGCCGGAACGAACTGCATGCCGAAGGTGATCAGGGTGATGAACAGCATGTTCTGCACCACCCCCACCGACAGCACCACGGGCAGGTCCTCGCGCGGCGGCAGCCGCAACCGCCCCAGCCAGCGCGCCACGGCGAACATGGCCATGGTGCCCAGCAACATGCGCAGCAGGGTGAACAACAGCGGCGGCGCGTACCCCAGCCCCAGCTTGAGCAACGGGTAGTTGCCGCCCCAAGTGAGGGCGACGCCGCCCAGCAGCAGGTAACCGGCGCGCAGCGACAGCGACTGGTGGGCGGTCGCGCTCATGCTCAGGCCCGGCTCGGCATGCGGAAGCGGTGGATCTCGGTCAAGGCCCGCACCCAGCCATCGACCAGCGAGGCGAGCACGACCTCGCCCTCGTCCCGGTTGGCGCCGTGCGGGTCGCCGACCACGCCGCTGCAGCTCAGGTCGTGGGTGAGCCAGGCGAAGCGGAACGTGCCCTCCGGACTGAGCAGGCCCTCGCACGCCGGCGGGTACTCGGCCACCGCCAGCTCCATGCGCACCTGCTCCGGCGTCAGCGCCAGCATCAGGCTGGTCTCGGCCCGGCCGGCGTGTATGCCCTCGCAGCGCTCGCGCTCCGACAGGAACTCGTCAACGCGGTTGGGCACGGCCCAAGCGAACACCGGGAACAGGCAGAAGTCGGGATAGGCCTCGCGCAGGTCGCGGGCGACGATCTCCACCACCTGCGGCTGGCCGCCGTGACCGTTGACCATCACCAGCTTGCGGAAGCCCATGCGGTAGACGCTCTCGCCGATGTCGCGCAACAAATGCAGCAGCGTCTCGGCGCGCAGGATCACCGTGCCCGAGAAGCGGGCATGCTCGTTGGACTTGCCGCACCACACCGGCGGCAACGCATAGGCCGGGACCTCCGGCGGCAACGCCGCCAGGGCCCGCGCCGTCACCTCCGTGGCGATGGCGGTATCGGTGCAGATCGGCAAATGCGGGCCGTGCTGCTCGATGGCGCCGATCGGCAGCACGATCACGGTGTTGGCCTTGTCGGGCAAGGCCTCGATCGCCGGCGCCGTCAGGTAGGGCAGGAATCGCTGCGGCGGGACCGGTCCGTGCAAGCCGCTCATGCCGCGGCCTCCTCGTCCCAGCTGCGCATCTTGCCGGGGTTGAGCAAGCCGGCCGGATCGAAACGCCGCTTGGAGGCGATCTGACCGGGATCGACGCTGAACTTGCCGCCCTCCTCCAGGGTGTAGGCGTGAGGGTTGGCGATGTGCACGCCGTGGTCGCGGTGGTACTGGATGATCTCGTTCAGCCGCTGCTCGGTGGTGTAGCGGACCACCTGCACGCCACTGCAGGTCACCGCGCCGTCGGTGCGCAGGAACTCCAGGTGCATCATCACCTCGTCGCCGAAGTGGCGGTACATCTGCTCGACCTTGGCCACGTTCTCCCAGGGCCGGAAGCCGCTCTGCAGGTAGGTGATGTCCTTGCGCTTCTTGAAGCAGTGCAGGGTGGTGTGGTTCCAGGTGTGCTCGATCAGCGAGTGGGCGGTGCCGTACACCTCGGCGTGGTCCTGGTCCATGTCCACCCGGCCGCCGAACTCGGCGCACAGCTCGCGGGTGGCTTCCAGCGCCGGCTTGGCGACGATGCACAGCACCGCGGCGCGGCCGGGCTCGACATGCTTGTCCAGCCCGCTCAACTGCGGCAGCGGGTCGGCCAACAGGGTCAGCAGCTTCTTGGCGACACCACCGGCCTGGCCCAGCTCCTGGCAGAAGCGAACCGCCGCCATGAACTCGGGGAAGCTCAGCAACACCTCCTGCCAGTCCAGGGCCGGCGCCAGCGCGAATTCCAACTCGGTGATCACGCCGTTGACGCCGTAGGAGTGATAGAGATCGAGCGCCCGCGCGCCGCGCAGCTCCACCACCTGCGGCTCGGCCTCGACGCTCACCACCCGCGCGCCCAGCACGTTGCCGGGATCGCCGATGGAGCCGTAGGTGATCGAGCCGACGCCGCCGAAACCGCCGCAGAAGAAGCCGCCGGCGGTGGCCAGCCGGTAGGTCGAGGGCAGCAGGCGCATTTCCCAGCCGAGCGGCCGCGCGGCCTTGTCGATGTTCACCAGCCGCACGCCGGGCTGGACCCGGGCCACGCCCTTCTCGATCCAGCAGATTTCGTTGAGCCGGCTCATGTCCATGAGCACGCCGCCGCGCAGCGGCGTGCACTGGCCGTAGTTGCCGGTGCCGCTGCCGCGCAAGGTCAGCGGCACGCGGTGGCGGTAGCAGGCGGCGGCGATGCGTTTCACCTCGTGCTCGTTGGCCGGACGCACGACGGCCTCGGCGCGCTTGTCGGCCAGTACCTGGGTCAGCACCGGGCTGAACCAGGCGTAGTCGCGCGAGTAGCGCTCCAGCGCCGCTGCCTCGGTGATGAATTCCAGGTCGCCGAGATCGGCGCGCAGCTTGGACAGGGCATCGTTCATGGGGAACTCCGTGATGGTTCTGTGTGATTCGCGGGAGTGAGGGGGACGCGCCCACGGCGCGTCCTTGCGGCTATTGCTCGACCTTCAGAGCGCTTTCGTGCCAGTTGCGCAGCACGCGGTCGGAGATCCAGACCATCAGTGCGAACAGGGCGATGCCGGTGAGGGTGATCAGGCCCAGCGCGGCGAACATGCGTGGGATCTTCAGGTTGTAGCCGGACTGCAGGATCAGATAGGCCAGGCCGGCCTTGCTGCCGCCGGTACCGGCCACGAACTCCGCCACCACCGCCCCGATCAGCGCCAAGCCGGTGCTGATGCGCATGCCGCCGAAGAAGTACGGCAGGGCGCTGGGGATGCGCAGCCGGATCAACTGCTGCCAGCGGCCGGCGCGGTACATGCGGAACATCGCCTGCAGGTTCGGGTCGACGCTGCGCAGCCCGAGCGTGGTGTTGGAGATGATCGGGAAGATGGCGATGATCACCGCGCACACGGTCAGCGCCCAGGTGGTGTCCTTCACCCAGATGATGATCAGCGGAGCGATGGCGACGATCGGCGTCACCTGCATGAGCACGGCGTAGGGGAACAGGCTGACCTCGATCCAGCGGCTCTGCACGAACAGCAGCGACGCCGCCGTGCCCAGCACCACGGCGATGGCGAACGCCAGGAAGGTCACCTTGAGCGTCATCAACAGCCCCTGGAACAGGATCGCGCTGTCCTCGACGAAGGCTTTGGCGATGGCCGAGGGCCCGGGCAGGATGTAGTGCGGGATATCGTTGGCCCGCACCACCAGCTCCCACAGCAGCAGGAACAGCGCGCCGACGAACACGGGCGCGGCGATCTGGACGAAACGTTCGTTCTCTAGCAGCGGGCGTTTCATGACCGCACCTCCCGGCCCTGGCGGCTGGCCAGTTCGAGCGACTTGGATACCTGCCGGCAGTAACCGGCGAACTCGGTGGATACGCGGAAGTCCGCGCCGCGCGGATACGGCGCGTCGATGGCGACGTCGTCGACGATGCGGCCCGGCCGGGCGGCCATGACCACCACGCGGTTGGAGAGGTAGACCGCCTCGTACACGCTGTGGGTGACGAACACCACGGTCCAGCCCTTGTCCTGCCACAGCCGCAGCACGTCGTCGTTGAGCTTGTTGCGGGTCATCTCGTCGAGCGCGCCGAACGGCTCGTCCATCAGCAGCAGGTTGGGCTCGGTGACCATGGCGCGGGCGATGGAGGCGCGCATCTGCATGCCGCCGGACAGCTCGCGCGGATAGGCGTTGCCGAAGTTGCTCAGCCCCACCATCTCCAGCGCGCTGTCGATCTTGGCGTCGGTGTCGGGGCCGGCCTCGCGCGCCAGGTCCAGGGGCAGGCGCACGTTCTTGCGCACCCGCGCCCACGGCATCAGCGTGGCGTTCTGGAACACGAAGGCGAGCTTGCGTCCCTTCTGTCCCACCACGCTGTAGTCCTGCTCCCACCACTTGACGCTGCCGCGGGTGACGTCGCCCAGGCCGGCCATGATCCGCAGCAAGGTGGACTTGCCGCAGCCGGACGGTCCCAGCAGGCTGACGAACTCGCCCTGCCGTATGGTCAGGTCGGCCCCTTGCAGCGCGATGGTGCCGTTGGCGTAGACCTTGTCCACGCCGCTCACCTCCACCACCGGCCGGCCGGCCCGGGCGGGACCGTCGCTGGCCGGCGCCGACGCCTCGACCAGCGGCGGCGCCGGTTCGAATTTGCTCGCAGTCGCATCTCTCACGGCGAACTCTCCTTCGTGATCGCGCGGCGCTAGGCCGCATCCGGGTGTCCTGCCGGCAGGCAGGGCAGTTCGATCCAGGACCGCTCCGGCGCCAGCCGCAGGGTGAGGATCCGGTAGTCGGCGGCGCGCACCGCGCCGGGGGCGCGGCCGCTGCCGTCGTTGAGCGCGTAGGCGGGATAGCAGCTGCCGCTGACGCTCAGCCGCAGCCGCTCGCCGGGTTGGATCAGGGCGCAGGTGCCGCGCAGGTCCAGGCGCTGCTGGCCCGAGGTGCCGGTGACGCGGCAATAGCCTTGGGTGAGGTTGCGGGCGCGGCCGTCGCTGCCGACCACGCTCAGCACCGCGCACAGATCGAAGCTGTCGGCGTCGGCGCCGGCGTCCAGCACCACGCTCACGGCGCCGGCCAGTTGCAGCGGCTCGGTCAGCGGCGCGGTGGTGTAGGTGGCCACGTCGGGCCGGGCGTCGATGGCGGTGCGGTCCTGGATACCGGGCGACGGCGCCAGGTGGCCGCCCAGGGTCGGCACCGGCCGCCACGGGTCGTTGACCAGCATGTCGCGCGCCGCCGCGCCCGGTTCCGGCTGCAGCCGGCCGGCCTCGCTGTCGAGCGCGGCGCGGCCGTCCGAAGCCAGGTGCAGGCGGGTCGGCGTCGGTGCGGGGAAGTCGTCGAAGTCGCGCCAGGCGCCGGCGCGCAGATCGAACAGCCGCACCGGCGGCTCGCGGTCGACACCGTTGTCGTGATCCTTGAGGAAGCGGTCGAACCAGCGCAGCTGCAGCGCGTCGATATCGGACTGCGCCTGCGGGCCGAGCCAGGCCGCGCCCACCGCCGGCGTCCACGGCAGGTGGGTCCAGGGGCCGACCACCAGGCGCTGCGGCGCGCCGCCGCGGCGGTAGTGGGCGAACGCGGCCATGGTGCCGGTGAAGAAGCTGTCGAACCAACCGCCCACGTGCAACGCCGGCAGGTTCGGCACCGGCCGCAGGTTGCCCGGCGAGCGCTCGCGCCAATAGCCGCTGCCCGGCGGCGAATCCAGCCAGCCGTCATAGAAGGTGCAGGCCAGCAGCTCGCGCACCGCCGGCGCCGCCGGGTCCACCAGCTCGTGCTGATCGGGCCCGTGGCCGAGCCGGTAGCGCTGGGCGAACAGGGCATGATCGCCGGCGCGGCGCGCGGTCTCGGCGCCGAGCTGGGCGGCCCAGGTCATGGCGTTGTACAGACGGAAGGCGCCGCCCTCGTACGCCCAGTCGCGGTCGAAGTGGAAGCCGCACATGGCCGGCGCGATCACCTTGAGCGCCGGATGATGGCTGGCGGCAGCGTACAGCTGGGTGATGCCCTGATAGGAGAAGCCGTACATGCCGACCCGGCCATTGCTGTCGGGCAGCTTGGCGACCCACTCGATGGTATCGGCGCCGTCGGCCTGCTCGTGCACGAACGGCTCGAACTCGCCCTCGGAGCTGCCGCGGCCGCGCACGTCCTGGATCACCACCAGGTAGCCATGGCGCGCGTACCAGCTCGGATGGGCGAAGGTGACCGTGGAGGCGATGCGGCGGCCGTAGGGCTGGCGCATCAGCAGCACCGGAAACGGCCCCGCGCCCTCGGGCCGGTAGACATCGGCATCGAGGCGCACCCCGTCGCGGGTGCGCATGCTCATCAGGATCGGCTCGCAACTGGCGCTCATACCGTGATCCCCTGCAGCACGCGCAGGTCCTCGGCATCGAGCGAGTCGGGCACACCGTTGCGGATCAGCTTGGCGAAGTCCTCGTCCGGCACCATCACGGTGAGGGTGTAGAGACGGCCGGCGCCGGTGTTCTGGATCACGTGCACGGCGCCGGCCGGCACCACCAGGGCGTCGCCCTTGCGCAGTTCCACCCAGCTGTCGTCGCAGCGCGCCCGCCCCTGCCCTTCCAGCACGTAGAAGAGTTCGTTGGCGGCGCGGTGGCGGTTGGGGGGCGTGCAGCCGCCGACGTCGAAGATCTCGACGCAGGCGATGAAGTTGAGGTTCTCCCGCACGGAGTCGAACATGATCACCAGGCGATTGCTCTCGCCGGCCTTGATGCGGAAGGCTTCGAACTGCTCGGGACGCTTGAAGAAGGGAACCATCAGTCCTCCAGAGCCTGGATGAAATCGCTGGAAAGGGCGGTGAAACCAAAGATCTGGCGGGCGTTGTAGAGCGTGGCCTGCCAGCAGAAGTCGGGTGAGGTGGTGGCCGTGCAGTCTTCCAACAGCAGCGTGTCGTAGCCGAGGAAGTTGGCGTCGGCCAGGGTGTGCAGCACGCACTGGTCGGCGTTGACCCCCGCGAACAGACAGGTGGTCACGCCCAGGTTGCGCAGGATCGAGTCCAGCTCGGTGTCCCAGAAACCGCTCATGCGGTACTTGCGCACGTGGATGTCGCCGGCGGCCGGAGTCAGTTCGTCGACGATGGCCGCACCCCAGCTGCCCGCCTCCAGCACCTTCGCACCGGTTGCGGGCACCGGATCGCCCAGGCCGACGCCGTCGCCGCTCGGGTTGTATACATGCAGCAGCGCCGGGCTCAGGTTGAGCCGGTCGGGACGGTTGCCCCAGTTCACCCAGATCACCGGCACCCCGGCCGCCCGCGCCGCCGGCAGCAGCCGCTGCAGCGGCTCGATGGGCTTGCGCGCCGGACGGTAGTCGACGCCGATGTGGTCCAGCCAACCGCCGGGGCTGCAGAAGTCGTTCTGCATATCCACCACCAGCAGGGCGCACTTGTTGAGGTCCAGCGCCACGCGCTTGGGCGCGGCCGCCATTTCACGCCGCCGCGCGGGACGCTCGGGCCGGCTCAGATCGGCGTCCTCGGCCGAGACCAGCCACTGCGCGCCGGGGCGGCTGCCCAAGGGGCGATGCGGATGTTCATGCTTGCTTTCGGTCATGTCGTCGGTGCTCTTGCGGGCTGCTTGTATACATCAATGCATACCCTGTGCCATCGTCACGAACACGACTTATCTGTTTGTTTTTCTGTGATTTTCGCATTCCGCCCTGACCTGTCGCTGGTAATGGAAGCGAGCACGATGCTGCACAGCAACAGTGCAGAGATGCCGACCGACGCTCACGGAACGGGCGCATGCCCGACATAGGGCATGGAAACGAGCGCTCGACGGTCGCGATCGGGGCGGTACGGGGGAGCGAATCGGGCGGTGGAGCGAGAGCCGGGCGCTGGCAGTGGAGAGCGGCCGGAAGCGCCTACGCGCACGCCAGGCGGCGCCCGCATGAGGCATCGAGAGGGCAACGAGGCCGGTCCGCCGCATGCCGCGACGGCCGAAAACGAAGACGGCGCCCGGGGGCGCCGTCGGTCGGGCTCGTGGCGAGCCGATTAGAAGCGGTAGCGGCCGCCCACGCCGAAGGTATCGGCGGTGTCGTCGGCGTACAGATCGTCCTCGTCCCAAACGTAGGCGACGTAGAGATCCAGCGCCTTGGTCATCTGGTGGGTGTAGCCGAGCGCGTAGGTGTTACGCTCGCTGTCCACCGCGCCCTCGCGCTCGGTGCGGCCGTAGGAAGCGAGGATGGAGCCCTTGCCCACCGGCACCGACACGCCGACCAGATAGGTGTCGCGATCGAGCTTGCCGCCCGCGGCGTAGTCGTCGTTCATCATCTGGTACTGACCGAACAGCTTGGCCACGCCGAAGTCGTAGCTGGCGCCGATCATGAGCGAATCCTGATCGTCGTCGGGCGTGCCCGCGGCGGTTTCGTGCGCGCGCCGGTCGACGTGCTGCGCCGCCACGGTGGCCGCGAACTTGCCGGCGTTGTAGAACACGTTGCCGCCGACCTTGTTGGCATGGCTCTCGGAGCCACGCTCGCCCGCGGCATAGGCGAACGAACCGCTGAAGCCGCCGATCTTCGGCGTGCTGTACACCAGCGAGTTGCTCCAGCCCGAGTCACCGAGCAGACCGCCGGTGAAGGAGTGCAGCACCGCCGGCGCGAACACGAACGAGTCGCCGAACGGGTTGAACAGAATGGTGGAGAGGAAGTACGGGTTGGTGTTGCGGCCGAGCTTCACCGAACCGTATTCCTTGCTCGCCAGGCCCAGGTAGGCGCTGCGGGCGAAGAAGGTGTCGCCGTCATAGCGGCCCTGCGCGGCCGTGTCCGGACGGTAGAACATCTCCACCGACGCGATGGCGGTCAGCCCGTAACCGGCATCCACCGTCGCCTTCAGGCCGAGGAACGAGGTGGTCATGCCACCGGAGTCGACCACGTACTTGCGGTCGTCGTTGGCGCCGGACTTGGTGGTACCGGCGAAGACGTCGAGCAGACCGTAGAAATCCACGTTCACATCCGGCTGCGCGTTCGCACTAGCGGACGCTAGCAAGAGTCCCGCGGCCCCCATAAGAATTGCCGACTTGGCTTTGTGTTTCACGACTTGTCCTCGGTCAAGGGTGGAATTGTTCGCTGTTGCTCGCACCGGGCCGCGCCCGCCGGCATACCGGCGACTTGCCCATCGCGGCCGGGCGATCTCTCGACACCCGCCCTCGCAGTCCAGCGGGAGCGGTTTCCCCAACCTCCGGCATCCGCGCGTGTAGCGACCGCTTGGATACCAAAATGCTGGGTTTTGTATACCAGGCTTGTCTCCTTGCCTCGTACACACCGCTACAAGATGCGTGCCAGCGAACGATTCTTTCGTGGCCACGGACACTTACCGAATTCAGCCGGGGTCGGAGCCATTCACCGAGGGGAAGGGATGACGGGGCGGGCGCCCCAACATGGCGCGCGAAAGCCGCGCTATTGCTCCAAGGGCGAGCAGGGTTGGCGGTGGATCATGAACGATGCGCCGGGTCGGCATCAGGCGCGTTCGCCGCGCCGCGCGAAGATATACATATATAAAGGCGGGCTCGCTTTCCGATCGCGGACCGGCCGTCGTTAACTCGATGAAGATCAAAGGCATTCGCGGCGCAGCCGCTCCCACAATGGAGATGACTCATCCGTCGGGGGGAGAGCCCCCCCCTTCGCGCTCCCGCCCAAGCTGGCCGGCTCGCTTCCCGGTCACGAACCGGTCGCCGTTAACGCGGCGAAGATCGAAGGCATTCGTGGCGCAGCCGCTCCCACAGTGGAGATGGCGCCCCCTTCTGTGGGAGAGCTCTCCCTTCGCGCCCCCACCCAAGCTGGGCGGCGTGCATCGCGATCGCGGACCAGTCGCCATCCATCCAGCGAAGATCAAAGACGTTCGCGGCGCAGCCGCTCCCACAATGAAGACGACGCATTCTCCTGTGGGAGCGGCTGCGCCGCGAATGCCTTTCGGTTCAGGGCGTGGAAGGAGTCACTAGCCAGCACCCCCACCCCGCCAGAGCCGTAACCACTCCAAGAACAACGCCCCGCCCGCTACTCGGCACCGCTCGAACCGGGCCCGATGCCAGAGCGCCACATCCCGGCGCCGCACCAGCAAGGTGCACGGACACAGCCCGCACACCCCGCCATCCACGCCCGCACCAGCCTTTTTCTCTTATTCCTCCGACTCTTATCGATCACAACCAAGCATTGGCACGTGAAATGCATTTTGTATGCAATCCAAGAACTCGGCGCGCCGCCACCACGGCCGGACCGCCACCGGACTCACAGGAACGGGCAAGCAATGCTGATAACCGGACTGTTCCACGTCGCCATCAAGACCGACCGGCTGGAGCTGACCAACGCCTTCTATGAAAAGGTGCTCGGCCTGACCCAGGTGCCGCGCCCGGACTTCGGCTATCCCGGCGCCTGGCTCGCCTGCGCCACGCCCTCGGGCGAAGCGATCATCCACATCTACGCCGGCGGCCCGGCGTTGGGGCCGGAAGGCATCGCGCCCCGCGGCAGCGCCGCCATCGATCACGTCTCGCTCAGCGCGCACGGCTATCACGAGTTCCGTGAGCGCTTCCGCCAGTACGGCTTGGACTGGCGCGAATTCCTGGTGCCCGGCACCACGCTCTGGCAGCTGTTCGTCTACGACCCGAGCGGCGTCCAGCTGGAGCTGACCTTCGACGGCCGAGCCGAATCCGGCCCGGGCCCCGACATGAGCGACGCGCGGCGTTATCGCGCCGGCGTTTCCTTCTTCGATCCTGACCAGTACCGCCACCTTGGGAGCTAATACGATGTTGCAAACATCCCGTCTGCTGCGCGCCACCCTGCTCTGCCTGGGCTTGACCTCTGCCGCCGCCGCCTCCGCGGCCGATCTGGTGCGCGTCGGGTCCTTCCCGGTGTCCTCGGCCCTGCCCTACTACGTCGCCCGCGACCGCGGCTACTTCAAGGAGCAGGACATCGAGACCCAGGAGATCAAGCTCATGGGCGGTCCGGCGCTGCTCAGCGCCCTGATCACCAACCAGGCCGACGTCGCCGCCAACCTCGTCACCAACGAGGGCATGAACGGCAACGTGCTCAAGCCCGGCATCGCCACCTACATCGCGGTCAACGGCCAGAACGGCCAGTACCGGATGGAGCAGTACGTGGTTCAGAAGTCGCTGGGGGTGAAGACCCTGGAGGATCTGAAGAACGTCGCGAAGCGTCCGCTCAAGGTCATGTCCGCGCCCGGCCCGTCCAACATGGCCGTGGCCCGCGCCGGCCTGAACGCCATCGGCCTGAAGGAAGGCAAGGACTACATCCTCAACGAGCTGTCCATGAACCTGCACGTGGACGCCATGTTGGCCGGCACCTTCGACCTGGGCATGACCCTGGAGCCGAACGCCACGGTGATGCTGGGCAAGGGTGACCTGGCACTGCTCGAGGCCGGCATCATCGCCCGCCACGTCATCGGCCGCGACGATGCCCAGGCCTGGGCCGCCGGTGCCGCGCTCAGCGGCGAGTTCATCAAGAACAAGCCGGACGTCGCCCGCCGCTTCGCCATCGCCTGGGCCAAGGCGGTCGAGGCCATCGCCACCGACCCGAGCGCCCGCGAATCCCTCAAGGGCAACACCTACACCCCGGCCGAGATCGCCATGACCGTGCCGCTGCCCAAGTTCACGATGGTCAGCAAGCTGTCCGCTCAGGACAAGGCCGACCTGCAGACCTTCCTCGACTGGGGCGTCACCACCGGTCTGCTGAAGCAGAAGATCGACGCCACCCCCTACCTCAAGGCCCTGGAGGAGTAGAACCGTGGCAGAGCTACGCGTATTCGCCATCCCCGCGGAAACGGCGCCTCCGGCGCCGGTTCCGGCCCCCGCGGACGCCGCCAACGAAGCGCCCTCCCTCGAGGAACGGCTGCGCTGGTTCCCGCTCAACACCCACATCACGGTGCGCGGGCTGCGCAAGTCCTTCGGCGGGACCGTGATCTACGACGGGTTCGACCTCGACATCCCGCGCGGCAAGATCACCTCGGTGTTCGGCCCCAACGGCTGCGGCAAGAGCACGCTGATCAACATGATCTCCGGCCTGATCCCCTACGACGGCGGCGAGATCCTGTTCGACGGCAAGACCCTGGCCGAGACCCGCATCGGCTACGTGTTCCAGAACTACCGCGAGGCGCTGTTCCCGTGGATGCGCGCCATCGACAACATCCACTACCCGCTCAAGCTGATGGGCGTGCCCAAGGCCGAGCGTACCCGGCGGGTGGAGAAGCTGATCGAGAGCTTCGACGTTCCGATCGACTTCAACGCCTACCCGTACCAGCTCTCGGGCGGGCAGATGCAGACCATCTGCATCATGCGCGCGCTGGTGGTGGAGCCGGAGGTGCTGTTCCTCGACGAACCGTTCTCGGCGCTGGACTACGAAATGACGCTGCTGATGCGCGACCGCCTGCAGCGCATCTACCAGGAACGCGGCACCACCATGCTGATGGTGTCGCACAACCTGGAAGACGCGGTCTGGCTGTCCGACCACGTTCTGCTGCTCACCCGCAAGCCCACCCGCGTCGCCGACTTCGTGGCCTTCGACGCCGCGCGCCCGCGCAGCGCCGACACGCTGTCGGAGCCGGACTTCGTGCGGGTGCAGAAGCACTGCCTTGAGGTCTTCCAGAGGGAGGCGAGCCTGCGATGAAAGCCCTCGATCGATTCTCCGCTCCTCTCAAACCGCTGTGGGGCGTGCTGGCCCTGCTGACCATCTGGTGGCTGGCCTGGAAAGCCGGCGTCGCCGACCCGGTGCTGCTGCCCTCGCCGCAGGAAACCATGGCCAGCCTCTGGCAGGGCATGGCCGACGGCACCCTGTGGGGCGACTTCGTCAGCACGGTCAAGCGCACCACCATCTCGTTCGTACTGGCCGCGATAGTCGCCATTCCGACCGGCATCTTCCTCGGCTCGTCGGAACGGCTGTACCGCTCGCTCGAGTTCATCATCGACTTCTTCCGTTCCACGCCGGCCTCGGCCCTGTTCCCGCTGTTCCTGATCCTGTTCGGGGTCGGCGAGATGGCCAAGATCCTGGTGGCGGCGTTCGGCGCGGCGCTGGTGATCCTCTTCAACGTCGCCTACGGCGTGATGAACGCCCGCCAGACCCGCCTGCTGGCGGCCAAGGTGATGGGCGCCAACAAGCTCCAGACGCTGCGCGACGTGATGTTCTGGGAGTCGCTGCCGCAGACCTTCGTCGGCCTGCGCAACGGCGTGTCGCTGGCGCTGGTCATCGTCATCGTCGCCGAGATGTTCATCGGTTCCACCGACGGCTTGGGTCACCGCCTGGTCGAAGCCCAGATGCTGTTCCGCATGCCCGAGATGTACGCCTCGATCTTCGCGGCCGGCGCGCTCGGCTATGCCCTGAACTGGGGCTCGTTGTTGGTGGAGAAACAGGTTGTCCATTGGGGAGGCAAGTAAGCAATGAGTTCCAAGCCCCTACGCATCGCCATCTGCGGCGCCGGTGTCGCCGGCGCCATCGTCGCCCACCTGCTGGCCGACGAGCCCAACGTGGAAGTGATCTGCCTGGAGCGCGCGTCGCCCGACGATCACTCCGACGCCGGCACCGGCCTCAACGTCGGCCCCAACGCCTTGAAGGCGCTGGCCGCGGCCGACCCGGCCCTGGCCGAACGGCTGCAAGCCGACGGCGTGAGCCTGCCCTGGAAGAGCTGGCGCACCACGCTCACCGACGGCACCGAGCTGATGAACCTGCCGCTGAGCCGGGTCGCCGACAACGACGGCATCCGCATCCGCTGGTCGGAGCTGTACCGCCAGCTGCGGGCGCCGGCGCTAGAGCGCATCCTGTTCAAGCAGACCGTCACCGCCATGGACTATCAGGACGCCGCGGCCGATGCGCGCATCACGCTGACGTTCCAGGGGCCGGACGGTGCCACCCAGCGCCTCGACGACATCGATCTGCTGATCGGCGCCGACGGCCGCTACTCGATGGTGCGCGAACGCTTCCTCGGCAAGCCGCGGCCGCAGCCGCTGGGCGTGGTGATCTTCCGTCTGCTGGTGGAGGACACCAGCGGCGGCCTGATCGACGACTACGAGCAGTGGTTCAACGGCCCGCACCGGTTGCTGGCGTTCCGCGTGCCGGGCAACGGGCTCTACATCGCCGGCAGCTTCCCGATCGAGCCGGAAAGCCCCATCGCCGACGACGTCAAGAGCGCCGAGTACTTGCGCGCCATCTACACCCCGGCCGGCAAGCCGCCGAGCGACCAGGCCAAGTACCTGATCGATTCGATCTGCAGCCACGTCGAGCAGATCCATTGGGCGCGAATCGCCGACATCCATCCGGCCTTCGCCGACGGCCGCGGCCGCGTGCTGCTGCTGGGCGACGCCGCCCACGCCATGGTGCCGACCCTGGGCCAGGGCGCCACCAGCGCGATCGAGGACGCCTGCGTGGCCGGCGCGCACATCGCCGCCGCGTTGCGCGCCGGCGGCACGGTGGACGTACCGGCGCTGTGCCGGCGCATCGAGGCCGACCGCATGGACCGCGTGCGCTTCGTGGTGGGCTTCTCGCGCGAGGCCTCGGACAGCATGCTGCCGGGCGCCGATCCCGCTCCGCTCACCTTGAAGAAAACGCAACCGCCGTTCCTGGCGAAGCTCTCGCGCCTATACCGCGACGCGCCCTACCTGGACGCACCGGTATCCGAGCGCAAGCTGGCCATGGCGTAACCGCCGAGCGTGGCGGCCGCGGCGCCCTCGTCAGGACGCCGCGGCCGTCCGCCGCCCGCGCCGCGGCTTGTCGCGCAGCTCCTCGAGCCGGCGCAGGACGTCGAACTTGTCCGGCAGATGGTTGCGCAACACCTCGCGCAAGGCCTGGGCATCGCGCCCGCGCAACGCCGCCAGCATGACTTCGTGGTCCTCGATGGAGCCGCGCCAGCTGTCGGGCTCGCGGTTGACGTTGAAGCGGTAGGGTTGGACCTGGGCGTTGAGCGCGCTCAACTGGGCCGAGAGCACCGGATTGCGGGCGCTGGAGACGATCTGACTATGAATGGCTTGGTTGTGCTTGAAGTAACCGGACAGATCGCCGCGCCGATAGCAGCTCAGCATGGCCTCGTGCAGTCTGCCCACCTCGGCGATTTCCTCCTCGGTGGCGTTGGCCGCGGCCAACTCGCCCGCGAGCGCGTCGAGCGAGGCGATCACCTGGAAGGTGTGCATCAGTTCTTCCAGCCCCATGGCGCGCACCTCGGCACCGCGGTGCGGCCTGATCACCACCAGCCCCTCCGCGGCGAGCACCCGGAACGCCTCGCGCACCGGTGTGCGGGAGATGCCGAGGTAGTCGCTCAACGCCTGCTCCTGCAGCCGCCGGCCCGGCGGCAGCGTGCCCTCGACGATGAGCTCGCGGATTCGCTGCACGGCGCGCTGTTGCATGGAGGATCGCGGCGGCTCGACGCCATCGACGATGTCGGATCGCAAGGCCAGGTGCATTTCCAAGCGTGTTCTCCCCTCTGGACCGCCGGCCCGGACTCCCCGTCCGGCGCTCGAATCGATACGGCCGCTTGTCGTTGTTATCGCTGACAGCAATGCAGCTTTCGTGCCATCAGAAAAATTCTTGATTCATCATCGCCCCGAGTCAACGAGATCGATCATGCGTAGCACCGTCCACCGCTTCACCCTGTCCGACCCCGGCGACGTGTCGCCGCTCGCCGCCGCCATCGACCGCGGCGACCTCGACCCGGCCACCATCGTCGCCGTGATCGGCAAGACGCCCGGCAACGGCCTGGTCAACGACTACACCCGCGGCTACCTGACCCAGAGCCTGGCCCTGCTGATCGCCGAGCGCACGGGCCAGACCCGGCATGCCGTGGTGGAGCGGGTACCGTTCATCTTCTCCGGCGGCACCGAGGGCGTGCTCACCCCGCACTACACGGTGCTGTGCGTCGACGACCAGGGCACGCCGGACGGCACGCCCACGTTGGCCATCGCCACCGCCTTCACCGCGCCCATTCCGGCCGCGGACATCGGCCGCCGCGCCCAGGTCCTGGCCACCGCCGAGGCGGTGCGCGACGCCATGCGCCGGGCCCGGATCGAGTCGGCGGCGGACGTGCATTTCGTGCAGGTCAAGGGGCCGTGCCTGACCGCCGCCCAGATCGCCGAGGCCAAGGCCGCCGGCGTCGCGCTCGCCAGCGACAACCCGGACAAGTCCATGGCTTACAGCCGCGTCGCCTCCGCCTTCGGGGTGGCGCTGGCGCTGGGCGAGCTCAGTCCGGAACAGATCGAGGAAACCGCCTTCTTCCGCGACTTCGAGCGCTACTCGGGCGTGGCCAGCTGCTCCTCGGGCGTCGAGGTGCAGGCCAACGAGATCGTGGTGCTGGGCAACAGCCGGCACTGGGCCGGCGACTACCGCATCGCCCACCGCGAGATGCGCGACGCGCTGGATATCGGGGCGATCCACGCCGTGCTCGAGGACCTGGGCCTGCGCGCGGCGCCGCAACTCGATCCGCCGCAGCAGGCGCAACTGGCGGCACTGTTCGTCAAATGCGAGGCCGACCGCACCGGCCTGATCCGCGGCCAGCCGCACACCATGCTCAACGACGGCGACATGAACCCGCAACGCCACATCCGCGGCGCCTTGGGTGCCATCGTGGCGGCGGTCACCGCCGACACCCGCGCCTTCGTCTCCGGCGGCGCCGAGCATCAGGGACCGGACGGCGGCGGCCTGATCGCCGCGATCGCGCGCAAGCCGCGCCGATAGCGATCACCGCTCCGCAACGGCGCCGGCCGCCCCGATCTATGCGACGAACAGCCATGAACCGACATCAATTCGAAATCACCTCCTGGAGCGCCGCCGAACTGGCCGCTCGCATCCGCGCGCGCGACGTCAGCCCGAGCGAGGCGGTCGAGGCCGCCTTGGCCCGCATCGAGGCCTGCAACCCGCGCGTCAACGCCGTCTGCACCGTGGCGGCCGACCAGGCCATGACCGCGGCGCGCGCCGCCGAGCGGCTGCTCGAGCGGGACCAGCCGCTGCCGCCGCTGCTGGGCGTGCCGGTCGGCATCAAGGACATCACGCCGACCGCCGGCATCCGCACCACCTACGGCTCGCCGCTGTGCCGCGATCACGTGCCGGCCGAGGACGCGGAAGTGGTGGCGCGGCTGAAAGCGGCCGGCGCCATCGTCATCGGCAAGACCAACACTCCGGAATTCGCCGCCGGCGCCAACACGGTGAACCCGGTGTTCGGCGCCACCCGCAACCCCTGGAACCCGGCCCTGAGCGCCGGCGGTTCCACCGGCGGCGGCGCCGCGGCGCTGGCCACCGGCATGATCGCGCTGGCGCAAGGCACCGACCTGGGCGGCTCGCTGCGCAACCCGGCCGCCTTCTGCGGCGTGGTGGGGCTGCGCCCCACGCCGGGCGTGGTGCCGAGCGCGCCCAATCCCGCGCCCTGGGATACGCTGCAGGTGGACGGCCCCATGGCGCGCAGCGCCGAAGACTGCTGGCTGGCGCTACGCGCCATGGCGGGCCTGAGCCGGCGCACACCGGTGAGCACCGTCATGGCGCAGGCAGCGGACGATACGCTGGCGCCCGCACTACCGCGGCGCATCGCCTACGTCGCGGACATCGCCGGCTACGGGATCGATCCGGAAATCGCCGATTGCTGCCGCTCCGCCGCGTTCGCCCTGCGCGATGCCGGCTGCGAGGTCGAGGAGATCGAGCTGGACCTGTCCGCCGGCCATGAGGTGTTCCTGGCGCTGCGCGGCGCCGTGATCGTCTCCCAGCTCTGGCCGTATCTGGACCGGATCGAGGAGCTGGGCGAGAACCTGCGCGGCAACGTGCGCTACGGCCTGGGCGTGGGCACCGCCCAGCTGGCCGCCGCCCAGCATCGGCGCCAAGCGCTGTGGCAGCAGGTGATGGCGCTGCTCGAGCGCTACCCGCTGCTGCTCACGCCCTGTACGCCGGTGCTGCCGTTCCCGGTCGAGCAGAACTACCCCGACCAGATCGCCGGCCGCCCCATGCGCAGCTACATCGATTGGGTCGCGCCGACCTTCCTGCTCAGCCTGCTGGGCATGCCGGTGGCGTCGGTGCCGGCCGGACTCGGCCGCTCCGGGCTGCCGATCGGCCTGCAGATCCTCGGCGCGCCGTTCGCGGAACGGCAGGTACTATCCGCCGCGGCCGCCGTGCAGGCCTGCCGCCCCGTCGGACTAGCGCCGGCCTCCGGTGCGGGAGCCGCCGCATGAGCACACCGCTGCAAGCCGCATGGCGGGGCACGCGCGATGCCCTACCGGTGACCCTCACCTTCAGCATCCTGTTCGTCGCGGTCGGCGCGGCCAGCCACGCCGGCGGCCTGGACCTGGCGCAAGGCATGGCGATGACGGCGCTGGTGTTCGCCGCCCCCGCCCAGTTCGCCGCGATCGATCTGATCGCCGACCGCGCCTGGCTGCCGGCGGTGCTCGCCATCGCCGTCATCAACTTCCGCTTCCTGCTGATGGCGGTGTCGATATCGCCCTATCTCGGCCGCCCGCCCAAGCCGGCGCTGTTCTCCTCGCTGCAGATGCTCAGCGCCAGCACCTTCGCCACGGCCTTCACCCGGCTGCAATCGGAGCGGATGGAGCACCCGTTCGCCTTCTATCTGGGCGTGTGCGCCGGCTCCTTCCCCACCGCGCTGGCCGCCACGGCGCTGGGCTACTTCGTCCAGGACAACACTCCGCCCTGGCTGCAGGAGCTGATGGCGATGCTGCTGCCGGTGTACTTCGCCACCTTCCTGGCCAAGGCCTGGCCGCGGGCGCGGTTCCTGGCCGCCGGCCTGCTGGGTTTCGTGCTGACGCCCACGGTCAACGGCCTGCTGCCCGGCTTCGGGCTGATGCTGGCCGCGCTGCTGGCGGCCGCTTTCCTCCTTCTGATGGAGCCGCGCGCATGTCCGACCACTCGATGATCTGGCTGGTGATCCTCGCCGGCGGCCTGGCCAGCTACGCCTTCCGCAGCCTGCCGCAGCTTGTGCTGTCGCACCTGTCGCTCGATCCCGGCCGCTCGCCCGTACTGCGCTTCTTCGACTACGCCGCCTACGCGGTGATCGGCGGTATCGTCGCCGGCGCACTGTTCGGGGGCGGCGACGGCGGCTTGCTGGCCCAGCTACGCACAGCCCAGGTGCAAGCGGGTCTGGTGGCGGTGGCGGTGGCCTTCGGCACCGCCCTGCGCGGGCACCATCAGCTGCTGGCGCTGGCGCTGGGGGTCGGCGCCTACGAGGGCATGCGGCTGCTGATCGGCTGAGCGGCGGCGCCACTGCCGCCTCGCGTCGTTGCTGTCGGGTTCCCGCGTAGAGCCTGGCCGGGTCCGCCCCCTTGCTCCGCCTCGGCGCGAAAGCGCCGGCCTCCGATAGCGCCGCGCGCGAACGGCCCGGTTATTGCACACATCCTGGCGTACTCATCGTCCACCGTGTTGTATACCGAATAGCCCTATGCTCGAGTTGTTCCGCCGAAGCATCCGCAACCGCCTCCTCGCCATCACCGCCCTCGGCTACGTCCTCGTGATCGGCGCCAGCCTGTTCGGCTTCTGGCAGGGCTGGCGCGGTCTCGTCGCCTACGAACAGCTGATATCGCGCGAGGCGGCAAGCCAGATCGCGCTGCTGCAGCTGCAGAGCGATTTCCGCCAGCAGGTCCTGCAGTGGAAGAACCTGCTGCTGCGTAGCGACAACGTGGTCGCGCGCGACCAGTACCTGAGTTCGTTCCGGCTGATGCACGAGACGATCCAGGCGGATGCCGAACGGATCCATGCCCTGCTGCCGCACGAGAGCACCCGCGCCCTGCTCGCTCGTTTCACGGAGAGCAGCAAGTGGATGACCTCCGCCTACCAAGGGGCGCTCGACACGCTCAACGCCAGCGAATTCGGCGCGGGATTCGTCGACGATCAGGTCGCCAGCCTGGCGGACGAGGCAGCCACGCTGCTCGACATGGCGGTGCACGACCTCAACAAGGTCGCCCAGGTCCAGGCCGAGCAAACCCACCGCACCACCCGCGACTCCCTGCTCGCCAGCCTGGTGGTACTGGCGGTGGCGGTGGTGGCCAGTTCGGCGATTTTCCTCGTGCTCATTCAGATCGGCCTGGTCCGGCCGGCGCGGCAGCTGGCTATCGACCTCGGCCGCTTCGCCAGCGGCGATTTCTCGCAGACCGTACGGCAGTCGACCCATGACGAGCTCGGCGCGGTCGCCGGCGCCGCGCGCGAAGTCCAGACGCGGCTGAGCGCGACCCTGGGCGACGTCTCCACCGCGGTGAATCAGCTGGTGGCGGCGGCGCAGGATCTGGCGTCGGTGTCGGACCAGACCGGTGCCGACGCGCGGCGGCAGCGCGAGGAATCCGAGCAGACCGCCACCGCCATGAGCGAGATGACCGCCACCACCCAGGAGGTCGCCCGCAGCGCCGTCGAGGCCACCAACGCCGCCGAACGGGCCGACGCCGCCACCGGCACCGGCCGCGAGGTGGTAAATACCACGCTGGAAGCGATCACCGCGCTGGCGCACGACGTGGAGCAGGCCTCCGCCGCCATGCGCAAGCTCGCCGCCGATAGCGCGGCGATAGGCACGGTGCTCGACGTGATCCGCGACGTGGCCGAGCAGACCAATCTACTGGCGCTCAACGCCGCGATCGAAGCCGCCCGCGCCGGCGACCAGGGCCGCGGCTTCGCCGTAGTGGCCGAGGAAGTGCGCAGCCTGGCCAAGCGCAGCCAGCAGTCGGCCCAGGAGATTCAGCTCATGGTCGAGCGCATCCGCGCCGGCACCGACGAGACCGCCGCCGCCATGAACAGCGGCCGGGAACGCGCCGCCCACGCGGTCGAATGCGCCCGCGCCGCGCAGGCGACGCTCGACACCATCGCCCAGGCCAGCGGCGTGATCCGCGACATGAACACCCAGATCGCCAGCGCGTCCGAGGAGCAGTACGCGGTGGCCGAGGAAATCAACCGCAGCATCCTGAGCATCGCCCACTCCGCCGAACGCACCGCCGACGGCACCGGCCGCACCTCGCGCGCCAGCGAGGCGCTCGCGCGGTTGGCGGCGGATCTGCGCACCGCGGTGGGCCGCTTCAAGCTGGCTTAGGGCACGGGTGGCGGCGGGGTGCGAATGTCGCGCCGAGGATGTCCGCGTCGCAACAACGCTCCGGCCCGAAGCAGGCGGGCTCGGACTCCGCCGCTCGGCATACGTAGTCCGTCGTCTTTCCCGCCAAGCACCTGCCCCCGCTAAGGCGGCGGCGGGAATCCAGGCTGTTATCCCCGTCATGACTGGAGCGAGAACTCGAAAGGCATGGGCTCCCGCCCCGCCTTCGCGAGGGCAGGCCCCGCGCGGGCGCGACGAGATCCGTTCGATCGGCTAGCGGTCGTTCCCGGGCGGGATTGGGAGAGCGGCTTGCAGGGAGAAGGGGAGAGGCTTCCGATGTCCAGCATGGAAGCACATGCCTTGCGTTGGCAGTGATAAGGAACATCGACGCGGGCCCGCCCCATGCCGAGCCCGCGTCGAAACGAGGCGACGCCGCTATGCCGCCGCGGTGCCCTCGTGCTGCTCGATCAGCCGCTGCAGCATCCGCCGCATCACCAGGCCCGGCCGGTCGGACGGCATGTGCCGCTCCACCGCGGGGTCGAGCGGAACGTCCGGGTCGCAGCTTTCCAGCACCCGCTTGTCCTCCAGGGTGACCTTGCGGTCGAAGGCCAGGCTCTTGGCCAGGTCCACCCCATCGCCGAGATCCTGGTCCAGGCAGAACTGCACGAAGCGGGTGCGCTGGTTGTCCAGCGGCACCTGGCAGTTGACGATCACGTGAGCCGGGCCTTCCGCGTAGTTGATCCGCAGCCGGCACATGAACGGCAGGAAGTAGGTGAAGTCGAGGATGCGCTCGTTGGCCTTGCTCTGGTCGTGGTGCGCGATCTCCACGCCGAGCCGGCCGCGGAAGTGGAAGCCGTTGTCGAACTCCTCGATGACCGCGTCGCACGCCTGTAGGTGCTCCGGACTACCGAAGGTACCCATGTGGACGTAGGTCGGATGGGCGGTATCGAACTCGTTTTCCATCACCCGCAGGCCGGACACCTGCCACTCCTCGAAGAACTCGTGGCCCAGGTGGAAGGCCGGATCGTCGGCTTCCGGAATGGTCGGGATGTCGAACAGCGGCTCCTCCAGCGCCACCCAGGCATAGCCGTAGCGAGCCTCGCAGCGGAACGAGCGCACCCGGCGCAGGGGCCCGGGATCCTGGTGCGGCAGCTGCGGAATGTGCACGCACTGGCCGGAGCGGTCGAAGCGCCAGCCGTGGTACGGGCAGGCGACCACGCCGTCGCACACCTCGCCCAGCGACAAGCGCGCGGTGCGGTGGCAGCAGCGGTCCTCGAGCGCGGCCGGGCGTTGATCCGCGTCGAGGAAAACCACCAGCGCCTGCCCCAGCACCTCGGCCCGCTGTGGGCCGGATTCCAGCCGCGCCAACGGGATGACCGGGTACCAGAAGCGGCGGAAAACCGGATGATCCATGACGTTCACGAAACGTTCTCCTTGATGCGAGGCGGACGGAAGCTCAGGCCGAGCAGACAGGACACGGCGGCCGAGCAAGTGAGGAAGAACAGCGCGGCGCCGAAACCGAAGGCGTCGCGCAACAGGCCGAACAGGGAGGGACCGACCGCGCCGAGCAGCATGGACAGTCCCAGCACCATCGCCGACAGCCGACCGGCCTCGGTGGGTGTATCGGTGTAATCGAGAGGCAGCGTCAGCGCGAGCGGGAACGAACCGCCCAGGCCGATGCCGGTCAGGCTGGCCCAGAGCGCGGCCCCGTACAGCGGCGACAGCCAGAAGCCGGCGAGCCCCGCGGTCAGCATCGCCAACGTGGCGACCAAGGCCGGGCGGCGGTCGCGCCCGCGGCTGGCCAGCGGCGGCACCACCAGCGCCGCGCCGATCTGGGCGGCGCTGAATACCGTCAGCAGCGCCACGCCCTCGGCCTGCGTCCAGCCGTGCGCGGAGTACAGCGGAACCAGCCAGGCCATCAGTGCCATGTAGCAAACCGACCCGCTGCCCAGGAACACGGCCATGCGCCAGCCGATGGCACTGCCCCAGGGGAGGGCCAGCGACTCGTCACCGCCGCCGCGCCGGCGCAGCCACGACGGCCACAGCGCGGCGGCGACCAGCGCCAGCAGCGCCCAGGCGCCGAGCGCCGGGGCCCAGCCGCCGAGGGTGAGGGTGAGCACCGGCGTCGCCGCCGCGCCCGCGGCCGCGCCCACGTTCATCGCCATGGTGTAGCCGCCCATGACCAGCGCGGCGCGGCCCGGAAAGAACTGCTTGACCACCACCGGCACCAGCACCTGGGCGCAGGCGATGCCGAGCCCACCGACGAAGGTGGCGAGGTACAGCACCCATCGCTCGGCGCCCGCCCAACGCGCGGCGCTGCCCACGGCCACCAGCAGCAGCGCCGCCTTCATGCCGCGGCCGATGCCCATGTGGCCGATGACCCAGCCGCCCAGCAGCGAAACGACGCCCATGCACAGGGTCGGAATGCTGGCGAGCACGCCGGCGGCGCTGGCGCTGAGCCCCAGGTCCAGCCGCACCGCCTCCAGGCTGGCGCCGAGCGTGGTGAGCAAGACCCGAAGATTGAGACCGGCCAGCACGATCACCAGCGCGATCCAGCCCAGCGCCGCCGCCTGGGTTCGCGGCGCGGCAGCGGTAAGCTCAGTAGGTTGCATTCAACCGTTCCATGAGGTGCTCTCCGGCAGTGATCGGGGGATACCGCTGCGGATTGGTTTCGTCGACGCACGTATCGATGCAGCTGATCACGGCGTCGGCATTGGGATGGCAGAAGAAGGCGATGGAGTAGCGGTCGCGGCTGGCGGCTTGCTCCGACACGATGACCCGGTGCGGCGTGGAGCAGAACACGTGGTTGGTCCAGCGCTCCATGAGGTCGCCGGTGTTGACCACCACAGTGCCGGGAATCGGCGTGGCGGCGATCCAGCGGCCGTCGCGGGTACGTACTTCCAGCCCGCCGACGTCGTCCTGGAACAGCAGCGTGATGCTGCCGTAGTCGGTGTGGGTGCCGGCGCGGCTCTCGCCGTCCTGCGGGACGAAGCCTTCCGGCAGCGGCGGGTAGTGCAGCAGCCGCAGGGTGTGGTGCAGCTGGTCGTGGCTGTCGACGAAGAACGTCTCCGGCAGATCCAGCGCCAGGGCGAACGCCTCCAGCACCCGGTTGGAGGTGGTCACGCAACCCTGCAGCAACTCCAACACGGCGGCGCGGAACTGCGGCCGCGCCGCCGGCCAGCGGTTCTCGCGGTACGGCCGTTCCGCCGCCGTCAACGTGGCGTCGGTGAGTTCCGGACCGGCGTTGAACGCCTCCTTCAGGTCGCCCGGCTTGGTCGGGTCCAGCCGCTCGCGGCGCACGGCGACGTAGCCGCGGTTGCTGCTGGCGTTCTGCCAAGCGACTTCCGCCTTCTCCTCCGCCGGCAGCGCGAAGAAATCGCGCGAGGCCTGGAACGAGCGCTCCAGCAACTCGGCCGGCAGACCGTGGTTGGCGAGATAGAAGAAGCCCCTGTCGGCGCTGGCCTTGCGCATCTGGGCGGCGACGGCCTGGCGCTCGGCCGGACCGCCGCTCAGGAACGGGCCGAAGTCGATGACGGGAATGCTCTGCGGATCGATCGATGCGCTGCTCGTTGTCATGTCGTGGTTCTCCTGGGGCGGCCATCGCCGCCCCGCGTTCGGGTTCTAGCTCAGTGCCGCCACCACCTCGGCCGCCTCGGCGCGCAGGGCCGCGAGGTCGAGACCGGGAATCGCGCCGTCCACCACGCGCGGCCGGCCGTCCACCAACAAATGACGCAGACTGGCGCTGCCGCCGGCGGCGACCGGCGCCACCGCTGGGTCGTGCACGCCGAAATAACGGGGCTGGTCCAGGTCGTACACGGCGAGATCGGCGGCATAGCCGGGCGCGATCAGCCCCAGCTCGGAGAAGCCCAGCACGCGGGCTCCGCCGCGCGTTCCCCAATGCACCACGTCCTCCACCGTCACCACGCCGGCGCCGCCGAGCGCGCGATGCACCATCCAGGCGCAGTGCGCTTCCTGGATCATGTCGGCGGCCTCGTTGGAGGCGGCGCCGTCCACCGCCAGCGACACGGGAATGCCAAGGCGGGCCATCTCCGGCGCGCGGGCGATGCCGCTGCCCAGCCGGCAGTTGCTCTGCGGACAGTGGGCGATGCCGGTGCCGCTGCCGGCCAGCAGCGGCAACTCGCTGTCGTCGACGTGCACCATGTGCGCGAACCAGACGTCCTCGCCCAACCACTCGTTGTCGGCGCAGAACTGCACCGGCGTCTTGCCGTGCACCTCCCGGCAGTAGCTGACGTAGTCGGCGGTCTCGGACAGGTGGCTGTGCAGCCGCAACCCCATGGCGCGGCCGGCGCGGGCCAGCTCGCGCAGCACCGCCGGGCTGACCGAGAAGGTCGGCGTGGTCGGCGCCATCACCACCCGGCGCATGGACCGGGGCGAGGCATCGTGGTAGCGGTCGGCCAGGCGCTGCACGTCGCCGATGAAGGCCTCCAGGGTTTCCGACTCCAGATCGTTCGGATACCCCGGATGGCGGCCCTTCTCGGTGGCGCCGCCGCGGCAGAGCACGAAGCGCATGCCCAGCTGGTCCGCCACCTCGAACAGGACGTCGGCCATCTCGGCGTCGAGGCCGGCGTAGTAGATGTAGTGATGGTCGGCGCAGGTGGTGGTGCCGGACAGCAGCAGCTCGGCCAGCCCGACGCGCGCCGCCGTCTCCAGGTGCCGGTCGCGGATGCGGGTCAGGCGCGGATACGGCACCGCCCCCAACCAGCCGAACAAGGGCTCGTTGATGCCGCCGGGCACCGCCTTGAGCACGCTCTGGAACAGATGGTGGTGAGTGTTGACCCAACCCGGGTAAACCACGCAGCCGGCGGCGTCGAGCACCTCCTCGTCGGCGCCGGGAACCAATCCCGGCGCCACTTCGGTGATGACACCGTCGCGGATGCGGATATCGGCCGCCCCGGCGCGGGCGGCGTCGCCAGGGCGGCCGGTCATGACCGCCGCCGCGCCCTTGACCAACAGCCGGCTCACGGCGCCTTCTCCTGCAGCAGGGCGGGCGCGGGGTGGCGCCGTGCTTCGCGCTCGCCGAAGCGCGCGAACAGCTCGAGCAGCATCTTGCGCATCACCAGCCCGGGCTGATCGGACGGCATGTGCCGTTCCTCGCCGTTGGTGGCATCGAGCGGCACGTCGCCGTCGGTGCTTTCCAGCACGCGGCGGTCCTCCTCGGTGACCTGGCGGTCGAAGGCGATGATGTCGGCCGCCGGCGCGTCGGCCTCGGTGTCGTTGCGGTAGGCCCACTGGCAGACCATCGAGTTTTCGTCGTCGATGGGCGTGGCGTAGGTGACGATGGCGTGCACCAGGCCGTTGGGATAGCGGATGTGGAGCTTGCGGCCGAACGGCAGGAACCAGTCGCTGGTCATGTGCCGCTCGGTGGTATCGCTGTCCATCTTCAGCAGCTTCTTCTGGAGCTCCGGGTTGTTCACCGGCGCGACCGTGCGGAAGCGGAAGCCATACTCGCCCTGCTCGATGTTGAGCTTGGCCGGGATGGGCTTGTCGAACTGCCCGAAGCTGGCGCGGTGGACGAAGCTGAAGTGGGCGTTATCGAAGGAGTTCTCCATCAGGCGCAGGCCGGCGGTCTTCCACACCTCGTAGAACTGGTGGATGACGCGGTAGCCGGGCTCGGCGGCCTCGGGCATGTCCGGGATTCCGGTCAGCGGCTCGTCCAGACAGACCCAGGCGTAGCCGTAGCGCTCCTCGGCATGGAAGGCCCGCACTTTGGCGCGGTTGGCGGGACGGTCGGGCGTCTGCGGGATCTTGGTGCAGGTACCGGTGCCGTCGTATGCCCAGCCGTGATAGGGGCAGACGACGCTGTCGCCCTCGACCCAGCCGAGCGAAAGCTTGGCGCTGCGGTGCGCGCAGCGGTCCTCGGCGGCATGGGGACGGCCGGCGGAATCCAGCCACAGCACCAGATTCTCGCCGAGCAGGCGGAACGGCTTCGGCCCGTCCTGCAACTTGCTCATCGGTATCACGGGGTACCAGAAACGGCGCAGCGTGGGTTGTTGCGTCACGAGCATGGCGGTCTCTCCTGTGAAGGCAGCCCCCGCCCGTCCGGGCCGGCTTGTCCTCTTGTTGGTCACGGATGAGGTATCGGGTTTCGGCCGCGGACACGAATCCGTGCATACAGCCTTGTATACATATCTGCAATTGACGTGCCACGCCCACGCCACGCGGCGAAACCTCGCGCAGTCAATCGGTTGCGGCATCCGGCGCGGGTCGCGCCGGCAGCGCCCGCGCCAGCGTGGGGCAGCGCCCCACGGCGCGCACAAGGCTTGGGCATTGGGCAAAGAAAAAGGGCCGGCGCAACGCTGCCGGCCCTCTTCCGCGCCGCTCGGCCGCTTACGGCAGAACGGGCGTCTTCGGCAGGAAGTCGAGCGAGTAGACCTGCTTGTAGTCCATGTCCTTGGGCACCATGCCGGCGCCGGCCATGAAGTCGAAGGTGGCCTTCCAGCGGGCGTCGGTCATCACGCCGATGCCCTTGGTGGCGGCGTCGCCGCCGGTAACCAGCTCGAACTCCTTCAGCTTGGCGATGCCGAAAGCGATCTGCTCATCGGTCATCTGCGGGTTGTCCTTCTTGATCAGCTCGTTGGCCGGGGCCGGGTTCTCCAGGTAGCTCTTCCAGCCTTCCATCGAGGCCTGCACGAACTTGCGCACCACTTCCGGGTTCTTCTCGATCATCTTCCGCGTGGTTTCCAGCGTCTGGGCGTAGGGCGGATAGCCGTACTGCGCGAACAGGAAGATGCTCGGCTTCACGCCGCCCTTTTCCATGGCGAACGGCTCGGAGGTCACGTAGCCCTGCTGCACCACGCTGGTGTCGGCCAGGAACGGCGCGACGCTGAAGGTATAGGGGCGGATCATGTCGTCGGTGTAGCCGAAGGTAGCCTTGAGCCAGGGCCAGAAGGTCTGCTGGGCGCCGGAGAACACGTACACCGGCTTGCCCTTGATCTCCTCCAGCGACTTCACGTGCGGGTGCGCCAGCAGCGCCTGCGGATCGCTCTGGAACGGCGCGGCGACGGTGACCACCGGCAGCCCCTCCTTGATCGCGTTCAGGCTGCGGAAGGGGTAGCTCATGATGATGTCGTTCTGCCCGGCCAGCAGCATCTGCAGCCCGTTCACCTGCGGGCCGCCCATGGTGATGGTCACGTCCAGCCCGTACTTCTCGTAGATACCGGTGGCCTTGGCCTGATAGAAGCCGCCGTGCTCGGCCTGGGCGAACCAGTTGGTGCCGAACGTGACCTTGGTGAGCTTCTCGGCGGCAACGGCGGAGCCCGCCGCCAGCAACCCGGCCGTGACCAACAGGCCCCCGGCCGCCTTCCGCAGCGCCTTCGACATCGCCGTGGTACCCACTCGACTGATCTGTCTCATCGTTGTGCTCCCTGGAGTTGCACGTAAAGGCCCGCAGGCCGACCTTGGAATCCCACCTCGCCCCGCCACGGCCCCTCGCGGACCGGCTGTATACAGGGCGATGTCCAAGTGCGAGAGCAAACTGTGTGCCAGCCGTCGCTCCAGTCGCATTCCCGCTGGCTTTCCGCGGCCAAGCGCGGGGCCCGCGCCTGTCACCACTCGGTCGCGGCCGCACCGCGCTGGCGCACGGCGGCGCCGGCCGGCACCCGAACGGTCCACGCGATCCCGAAGCGGACGGACACCATTGATCCCCCGGCGAGGGACCACACTTCTGGGCGGGCACAACGGCGGCCGGCCGCGCAAGGCCGGCCGCGCCCACTCGGAAAGGAACAGGAGATAAGAGCCATGCCAGTCGCGTATCACGCCCTCGCCCGCCGCTCGCTGCCGGCCCTGGCAGGCGCCTTGGCCCTCGCCGCCGCCAGCCCGGGCATGGCGAATACCGGCTTCGCGCCGCCATCGCCCTACGCCGACCAGGCGGCGGTGTACCCCGGCGATCCGCGGGTCGATCCGGCACGGGTCAGCCCGGATCTGCGCAGCGACAGCGACGCGCGTCGCGTATCGCCTACCACGCCGATGAGCGAGCAGGCCGCGATCTACGCCGGCGACCCGCGCCAGCGCCGAGCGGCGCCGCGCGGGATGGCGGTCCAGGAAGACATCGCGCGTCGCGTCTCGCCTACCACGCCGATGAGCGAACAGCCCGCCGTCTACGCCGGCGACCCGCGCGTCGACGAAATCGACGGCGGCACTGGCTGACGAGGCGGTTCGGCTACGCCCGAGCGGTCCTTGCCGCCAGCTCCACCGAAGCCGGCTCCGGCCGCACCTGGGCGCTGAGCCGCGCCACGCGGGCGCCGAGCGCGCGGGCGATGGCCAGTTCGTCGGCGTCCACGCCGCGGGTACCGTCGAAGCCGGTGACGGCGGAGGCGCCGTACGGCGAGCCGCCCTTCCGGGTGCGCACCAGGGCCGGCACGCTGTGCGGCACGCCGGCCAGGATCATGCCGTGCTGCAGGAACGGCAGCAGCAGCGACAGCAGGGTCATCTCGTTGCCCGAATGCATGCCGCCGGTGGAGGTGAACGCCGCGCCGACCTTGCCGATCAGCGCGCCCTGGCGCCACAGCGGCGCGACCTCGTCGATGAAGGCCCGCAGCGGCGTGCTCATCAACCCATAGCGGGTCGGCGAGCCCCAGACGATGCCGCGCGCCCACACCAGGTCGTCGGCACTGGCCTGGGGCAGCGCGCGGTACTCGGCCTGCGCCCGCACGAAATCATCCCGCGCCGTGTCGACGCTGAACTCCGGCTCGGCCAGGGCGACCCGCAACAGCCGCACCTGGGCCCCCTCGTCCGCCGCGCCCTCCGCGATGGCTCGCGCCAATGCCAATGTGCTGCCGTAGCGCGAATCGCAGATCACGCAGACGCGCATATCGTCGTTCATCAGATACTCCTCGTGCCGCCGAACACCGAAGCGTTCGCTGGGAATAATCTGTATACAGGCAATGTCCATGCCATGCCCGCGGCAAGCCGAAACCCGCATGAGAAGCGCGAAGCGACACCACCTGCGCGGCGTTCCTCGCCAGGCCAAACCAAGCACCATTTTGGTTCACGCGCAACAACTTGGCGCACGCCGCCGGAGATCGCCATGCCCCTGTTTTCAATCGGCGCGCGACGGTTTATGGTGAAAACGACCTGTATACATCCGGTGGCCCAACCATGCTCGACAGCAGCGCTGAAGACCTTCTGATCCGCGCCAGCGTGCTCAACCCCATCGACGCCGAACGCTGGGATTTCCATCGCGACGGCGGCCTGCTCGTTCGCGACGGCCGCATCGTCGCCGTCGGCGACATCGAGCGCTTCGCCGACGTATCCGCCGCGCGCGTGCTCGAACTCGACGGCCTGCTGCTGCCGGGCTTCGTCGACGTGCACATCCACTGGGTGCAGCATCATGTGCGCGGCCGCTTCCAAGTGGATCTCATGGAGTGGCTGCGCGAGCACATCTGGCCGGAGGAAATCGGCTTCAGCGACGAAACCTTCGCGCGCCGCCACGCCCGGGCGTTCTTTGCCGACGTCGCCCGCGCCGGCACCACCATGGGCATGGCCTACTCCAGCCCGCACGCGCAGGCGCTGCGCATCGCCGCCGACGCCGCCGTGGGCGATTGGCTGCTCGGCAACTCGATCATGGAGAAATCGGCGCCCGAGCCGCTGTGCCGCGCCAGCCCGGACAACGCGGAGGACGTCGCCCCGCTGTTGCGGGAGCTGGGCCGGGACCGCTACGCGATCACGCCGCGCTTCGCCCTCAACTGCAGCGCCGAGCTGATGCGCCAGCTCGGCGAGCTGGCCCGGCGCGAGCAGGCCTTCATCCAGACCCATCTGGCCGAGTCACACAACGAGATCCGCGAGGTGTGCGAAGCCTTTCCGGACGCCATCGACTACACCGACATCTACGACCGCGCCGGCCTGCTCACGCCGCGCACCGTGATGGGGCATTGCATCCACCTGTCCGAGCGCGAATACGCCACCCTGGCGGCGCGCGGCACCTGGATCGCCCACTGCCCGACCAGCAACGAAGCCCTGGGCAGCGGACTGATGAACCTGCCCGCCGTGCGCCGCCACGGCATCCGCTACGCGCTGGCCTCCGACGTGGGCGGCGGCCCCAGCCACAGCATGCTGCACGTGATGCAGCGCTTCCTCACGCTGCACCGCCGCGCCGGCGTCGCGGTAACGCCCCAGGAAGCCCTGTACGGCGCGACCCTGGCCGGCGCGCAGTGCCTGGGCCGCGGCAGCGAGGCCGGCAGCTTCGCGCCGGGCAAGCGCGCGGACTTCGTGCTGCTACCGCGCACCGCGGGCGACGCCTCGCCCGCCGACTGGCTGGAGGAACTGGTCGCCGGCAACGCCGCCGAACTCGAGCACAGGCCGCTGCAGACCTGGATACGAGGGAAGCCGGTCGATTTCGCCGAACTGGGATTGGCCGCTTAGGCGAGTGGCAGACCGCTGCCGGCGGCGAGCCGCGGTGCGATCGGGCGGAACCGCCCAGGCTCCTTCCTGCCGACATCCCCGATGCCGCGTAGGAACTCGCCCCTTGTGCGGTTATCGGCCACGTCCTGCTCGTCGCTCCCGCGCAGAGCCCGCCCGCGAAGGCAGGGGCCGGCGCCGCGCAGGCAACGACAAAGCAGGAGGCCGGCGGATCGCCCAGCCAACTAGCCCGATCGCTGCGAGTGACCAGGCCGGCACTCGGCCGGCCTGGTCATCGCACTTGAACCCGCTGACTCACACCGCGCCGGCGCGTGCCTGCAGACGCAGCAGGGCGATGCGGTTCACCTGCTCCACCGCCGTCGCCAGTTCGGTATCGCGGTCGTGCCGCAAGCGGCGCTCGAACGCTTCCAGGATCTCCAGCCGGTGGCGGCCGCGCACCGCCATGATGAACGGGAAGCCGAAGCGCGCCCGGTACGCGTCGTTGAGGCGCTGGAAGCGCTCGAATTCCTCGCTGCTGCACTGATCCAGCCCGGCCCCGGCCTGCTCGGCGCTGGAGTCGGCGGTCAATTCGCCGCGGACGGCGGCCTTGCCCGCCAGGTCCGGGTGGGCGAGCAGCACCGCCAACTGCCGTTCGCGATCGGCGGCGTTGAAGACCGCCGCCAGCTTCGCCGCCAGGCCCTCGGCGGTATCCGCCTCCGGCCCGAGCCCGGCTTCATGGGCAAGCCGGGCGATCCACGGCGAGTGCTCGTAGACGTCGCCGTAGCTGGCGACGAAGGTGTCCGCGTCCAGGCTGCTGGGGCGCGGCGTCAGCAAATGCGTGTCAGCCATGGTGCTCCATCCAGTGACGGGCGATGTCGATGCGGCGCGCGAACCAGACTCGGTCGTGGGCGCGGACGTGCTGCAGGAAGCGCTCCAGCGCCGCCGCCCGGCCCGGCCGCCCCACCAGCCGGCAGTGCAAACCGATCGACAGCATGCGCGGCTGCTCCTCGCCTTCCCGATAGAGGAAGTCGAAGGCGTCGCGCAGGTAGGCGAAATACTGATCGCCGCTGTTGAAGCCGCCGGGGCTGGCGAAACGCATGTCGTTGGCGTCGAGGGTATAGGGCACGACCAAGTGGCGCTTGCCCTCCACCTCGGTCCAGAACGGCAGCTCGTCGCTGTAGTCGTCGGCGTCGTACAGGAAGCCGCCGTGCGCCACCACCAGGCGGCGGGTGTTGGGACTGGTGCGGCCGGTGTACCAGCCCAGCGGCGGGGTACCGGCGGCGCGGGTAAGGGCCTCCACCGCGCGGCCGATGTGCTCGGCCTCGACCGATTCCGGCACGTACTGGTAGTCGATCCAGCGGTAGCCGTGGCTGCAGATCTCGTGCCCCTCGCGCACCATGGCGCGAATGGCGTCGGGATGGCGCTCGGCGGCCATGCCCACGGCGAAGATGGTCAGCGGAATCTGGTAGCGGCGGAACAGCCGCAGCAGGCGCCACACCCCGACCCGGCTGCCGTACTCGTAGATCGACTCCATGCTCATGTGGCGCACGCCCAGCCGCGCGTCGGCGCCGACCACCTCCGACAGGAACGCTTCCGAGGCGCGATCGCCGTGAAGGATGCAGTTCTCGCCGCCCTCTTCGTAATTCAGCACGAACTGCACCGCCACCCGCGCGCCGCCGGGCCAGCGCGGGTCGGGCGGGTTGGCACCGTAGCCGATGAGATCGCGGGGATAGGCCCGGGTCTCCATATGTCCACAACTCCTGTCTACATTGGTTGTTGCATTGGTATACAAGTTTGTGGTGGCATTGTCGACATATTGACTTCGCCACCATCGGCACGATGCAGGAGCAAGCGATGGGCCGCCTTACCACACACGTACTCGACACCGCCTCGGGCCGCCCCGCCGCCGGCCTGCGCATCCGCCTGTCGCGGCTGGAGGGCGAGCGGGAGATATCGCTAGGGGAATGCAAGACCAATGCCGACGGCCGCTGCGACCAGCCGCTGCTCGCCGGCGACGCACTGCAGCCCGGGCGCTACCAGCTGGTCTTCGAGGTCGATGCCTACTTCCGCGCCCAGGGCCTGGAGCTGCCGCAGCCGCCGTTCCTCGACGAGGTGGTGGTGCGCTTCGGCATCAGCGATCCGGGGCAGCACTACCACGTGCCGCTGCTGGTCGCGCCGTACGGCTACAGCACGTACCGCGGCAGCTGACGGGCGCCACGCCATACACGGGGGATAGGAAATGGAAGGGCACCTGCACGAATGGGCCAACCTGCTGATCCGCTGGCTGCACCTGACGGTCGGCATCGCCTGGATCGGCGCGTCGTTCTACTTCAACTGGCTGGAGAACCAGCTGGAGCGCAACGGCCCGCGCCCCAAGGGCGTGGCCGGCACGCTGTGGGCCATCCACGGCGGCGGCTTCTACTACCTGCAGAAGTTCCAGGTCGCGCCGGACCGGCTGCCGGAGAAGCTGCACTGGTTCAAATGGGAGGCGTACTACACCTGGATCACCGGCTTCCTGCTGCTGGCGGTGGTCTACTACCTCAACGCCCGCACCAATCTGATCGACCCGGCGGTGGCCGACATCTCCCCCGCCGCCGCGATCGCCATCGGCGTCGGCACGCTGGTCGTGTCCTGGTTCGTCTATGACGGCCTGTGCCGCTCGCCGCTGGGCCAGAAACCGGCGCTGCTGGCCGCGGTCGGTTTCGGGCTGCTGGTGCTGCTGGCCTGGGGCCTTAGCCAGGTGTTCAGCGGCCGCGGTGCCTACATCCATGTCGGCGCCGCCATCGCCACCTGCATGGCGGCCAACGTGTTCCGCGTGATCATTCCGGGGCAGCGCGCCATGGTGGAGGCGATGCAGGCCGGCGTGGCGCCCGATCCGGCCAAGGGCAAGGCCGGCGCGATGCGCTCGCGCCACAACAACTACCTGACCTTGCCGGTGCTGTTCATCATGATCAGCAACCACTTCCCCAGCACCTACGGCAGCGCCTGGAACTGGGTGATCCTGGTGGCGCTGATGGCGGTGAGCATGTTCATCCGCCACTACTTCAACATCCGCCACCTGCCCAAGCCCAAGGCGTGGATGCTGCCGGCGGCGGCCGTGGCGCTGGCCGCCATCGTGCTGGTCACGGCGCCGGCGCGCAGCGTGCCGGCCTCGGCCGCGCCGGTGGCGTTCGCCGAGGTCGAGCAGGTGATCAAGGCGCGTTGCGCCGGCTGCCACGCCGCCAACCCCACCTTCGCGGGCTTCAGCGCGCCGCCCAAGGGCGTGCGGCTCGATACCGCCCGCGACATCGAACTGCATCGCGGCCAGATCGGCCAGGTGGCGGTAACGACCCAGATCATGCCGCCCGGCAACCTGACCCAGATCACCGAGGACGAACGCGCGCTGCTGGGCCGCTGGGTCCAGACCGGCGCCGCCCATCGCTAGATTCCGGAGACACCATGAGCATCGCCCCGACCGACCCCGCCAACCGCTACCCGAACCTTGCCGCCGCCCGTCTCGGCGCGCGCGTGCTGTCGGTGACCGACGAGTTCTTCGCCGCCGCCGAGCGCATGCTCGCCGAGTCGGCGCCGGTGTTCATCCCCGGCAAGTACGACGACCACGGCAAGTGGATGGACGGCTGGGAAACGCGGCGCCGGCGCGGCGTCGGCCACGACACCGCGGTGGTAAAGCTCGGCGCGCCGGGGCTGATCCAGGCGCTGGAGATCGACACCAGCCACTTCACCGGCAACTACCCCATGGCCGCCTCGGTGGAAGGCTGCTGGCTGGACGACGACGCCGCGCTGGCCGACGCCGACTGGCAGCCGCTGCTGCCGGTGACGCCGCTGCAAGGCGACCACCGCCATGTGCTGCCGCTGGCGCGCGCCGCGTCCTGCTCGCATCTGCGGCTGCACATCTACCCCGACGGCGGCGTCGCCCGGTTCCGGGTGTACGGCACGCCCAAGGTCGACTGGGCGCGGCTGCGCGGCGAGGAAGCGGAACTGTCGGCGGCACGGCTGGGCGGCATGGTGCTGGCCTACA
>Ga0182741_1000160_pt1 | contig 105663 bp, 93 predicted proteins | sample eDN5th37CBELigOP_FD_128874 | JGI IMG/M metagenome (GOLD analysis project Ga0182741, IMG submission 128874) | Enriched Organic Plus compost microbial communities from Emeryville, California, USA - eDNA 5th pass 37_C BE-Lig OP (version 2) (version 2) ...
TTCCGCGACAACGTGGCCGCCGGCTCGGACGCGAACGGCTTCTGGATGTCGCTGCCGGAGCATCCGAACGGACAGTTCCTCGGCACGGAGATCAGCGCGAACACGTGGCCGCGCCGGATGCCGATCGGCGAGTTCAAGGGCAACGTCGCCCACTCGAACTACGATGGCTTCATGTTCGACCGGAACATCAACGCCGACAACACGTTCGGCGTCACCGGCAGCTCGCACATCGCCCTCGAGAATCCCGCCGACCCGAACAGCAAGGTGCTGGAGTCGGTCTTCGAGGATCTCACGGCCTACAAGAACCGCAACGGCGGCATCTGGGGCCGCGGCGAGATGCACCTGTTCCGGAATCTCAAGCTCGCCGACAACGCGATCGGCTTCACGCACGCGTCCGGCGCGTTCGGTCGTTACGCCTATACGTCGAAGGTGGTCGACTCGCTGTTCGTCGGCGAGACCGACAACGTCGGCAACCCGACGACCGACGCCGAGAAGGCGTATGGCCGCAGCTTGCCGAAGCCGCAGCTGCCGGACTTCCCGATCCGCGGCTACGAGTACTATGACTACCGTCACGACGTGGAGAACGTCACGTTCGTGAACTACGAGGACAACGCGACTCGCAAGACCGGGGCGGTCTCCTGGCTGCTGTACACGAGCTTCGGCATCAGCTCCAACAACGCCATCGAGGGCGCGAAGTTCGTCGACGCGAAGCCGGTGTACTTCCCGCCGATGGAGCGCAAGTGGGGCAACGACAACGCCGGGAGCGTGGCCTACAAGACCGCGGTGATCCGCGACAAGGACGGCTCGGTCGGCGGCGTGCCGAATTCCTTCATCCTCATCCACGACGGCGTCAACGACAGCATCGCGTTCGACGAGACGGCGTGTGAGGTCAAGCCGAGCTGGAACGCCGCCGTGTGCAGGGGCGACATCGGGCGCCTCTCGTTCAACGCCCCCGGCGGATTCGGCGGTGGTCAGGGCGCGGGAGCCGGAGGTGCCGGTGCGGCTGCGGCTCGTGCCGGCGCCGCAGCCGGCGCTCCGGGGGGTGCCGCCCAGGCCGGCGGTGCCGCTTCCGGCGCGGCCGGCCGTCCGGGTGCTGCGGCCGCTTCCGGCGGTTCGGCTGCTCAAGGGGCGGGCGGTCCTCCCGCATTCGGTTTCGGCGGCCCTCCCCAGCCGCCGGTGGTCTTGAGCCGCAACGGCAAGGACTACACCGTGACCAGCACCAACATCCGAGCCGGCACCGAGATCAAGGTGACCACCGAAAGGCCGAGCCTGAGCCTCAACGTGACGGAGCTCGATGCCGGCTCGTGGGTGATCTTCGAGTTGCCGGGGTTTACCACCGCGGCTACGGGCACGCCGCAAGCGAGCCTCGATGCACTGCACGCGGCAGCCGAGACCTCCTACTTCAAGGGCGACGATGCGCTCTGGGTGAAGGTGGTCTCGAAGGGTGACCCCGGCACGGGCGCGCCGAATACCGGGACCGTCGTCCAGGTCAGTCGGTAAGCCCGAGCCCTGCCGCCCAAGCAAGAGCCCCCGGCCCCAGGGCCGGGGGCTCTTCGTTTGTTTGCGAGGCGCGACGAGTGGGCCCCCAGGGCCGCGTTCACGATGACGACGCCGGGCATCGCTTCGCCTTGTCGAAGACCATGCCCCCGCAGGTCGGGCAGAAATGGCGATAGAACATCTGGCCGCTGTCGCCCTGCTTGCCGTACGTCCGGTACTCGCCGATCACGGTCACGGCCTGCTCCGGCAGACCGATCGCCGCGTAGTGGCCTGACCCGACCTTGCGGCAGTCGAGGCACTGGCAGAAGCCCTGAAAGAGCGGTTCCCCGGCGACTTCGAACCGCAGACCACCGCACAAGCAAGATCCCGTCATCGTCGGCATCGTTTTGTCCGTGTCTTCTTGTAACCGGGCGGCGGATGCTCGGAGGGGGCCCGCCGCTCTCGAAACGACTAACGCCTCTCACCGCATCCGCGGCGCGCTTCGAACTCGATGATGATCTCGACCTCGTCGCCGACGAGATTCTCCGCGACGCCGTACGTCATGCCGAAATCGCTGCGCTTCAAAGTTCCGCGCGCCGAGACGCCCATGACCTCGGCGCGGTCGCCGAACGGATACGGTGCGTGCTTGTTCAATGTCGCCTCGAGCGTCAGCGGTCGTCGCATCCCGAGCAGCTCGAGCTCCCCGGTCACGGCGAACGTCCGCTCGCCGGTGCGCTCGGCGCTTTGTGCGGTGAAGGTCATCTCGCGGTGCGATCGGCTGTCGAGAAAGTCGTCGCTCCGCACGTGCCGATCGCGCGCCTCGTGGTCTGTGTTCACGCTCGCCGTGTCGACGACGACGAGCACGTCGGACAAGGCCGACGCCTCTGCGTCGAACGTGTAGCTGCCGCGGACGTCGAGAAACCGCCCGAGCACGTTCGCAAAGCCCGCGTGCTCGACGAGGAACGCGACCGTGGTATGCGCCGGGTCGAGCTCGTAACAGGCGGGCTCGGCGCCCACTGGGCCGGGCAACGCACCCGCCGCGACGACGGCCGCCGGGAGGACGAGGCTCATGCATCGCATGACATCAATGATACGCCCGCTCCGTCTCCAAGGCCTCTGACAGGCGGGCCATTGCTGCCACGGTCGTGTTGCTCGCTGAGGCTTCACGCATGCGACCGGCTCGCGACGTCGTGAACGTCACTTTCCGGCCCGGCGCTAGGCGGCCTGAAACGCCTCCGGCCGGAGCTCCCCGGACAGCTCGATGATCACGTCGGCCGGCAAGCCGGCGCGTCTTGCCGCCTCTCGGATCGCCTCGGCGCTCTCGGCCTCGTAGAGACAGAATGTCCTTCGCTTGTCGGCGGATAGAAACGAATAAAGCCACCGCACGCCGACCTCGGCATTCACCTCGGTGACGGCCTTGATGTCCGCGGCGGTCGCATTCAGTGCTTCGGCGAATCGGCGTTCGATCAGAAAGAGCGGCATCGTCTTCTCCCGTGTCGTGTCAGCGCCCGACAAGAAGCTCCGCAGTCGAGTTCACGCGCTGTCCCGCAGGCCCTCGCGAATCGCGTAAGCCGCGGCCTCCGTACGGTTCGCGGAGCCCGTCTTGCTCAAAATGCTGCGGACGTGAGTGGCGACAGTGTTCAGGCTGATCGAGAGCACCATCGATATGTCCCGGTTGCTGCGGCCGATCGCGATCAAGCGGAGCACCTCGACCTCCCGCGCCGTCAGGCCGTCCGGGTAAACGGTTCCGTTCGCACCGTTCAACCGCGCGCCGATCGCATCCACGAGTGTCGCCATGCCGAGTCGCGCAGCGAGCTGCTCAGCGTCAGCGAGCAGCGCACGGCCCCGTGTGCGGGTCTCCGTGCCCTCGCCACGGATCAAGAACGACCCGTAGTGGTACAGCGTGCGCGCCACCCAGGGCCACGCCGCGATGGCCCGGTTCATCCGCAGCGCCGCGTCGAAGTGGCCGCGTGCCGCATCCGGAGCACCCTTCGTCACCGCGAGCAACGCGAGATAGAGGTCGGTCGCGCCGAAACACACGACGCGCGGATGCTGCGCGAGCCTGCCCGCAAATGGCGCGAGCAGCTCGTAGAGCTTCGCGGCGGCGGCCGAGTCGTCGAGCGCGTGGCAGGTCTCCGCGCAATAGATGAGGCACGTCTCGAACATGTCGTCCTGCGGGATCGCGGCGAAATCGGTGCGAGCCACGCGCTCGAAAACGCGGCGAGCCTCGTCGATCAGGCCCACCTCGACACAGGTCAGAATGAGTCCAGGCAGCCATGCCCTGCCGATGTTGTCCCGCGCGAAGTGCTCCACGGCTGCTCGCAGCGCGGGCAAGCGCCCGAGGTCACGGTTCAGCGCGAACATTTGCGCGCCATAGACACCCTCCGCGTCGGCGCGACGCATGCGGGTGCCTTCCGCATAGAGCTCCTCGATCTTCTTGTCGAGATCCTGCCACTCGCCCCGGAGCAGCGCGAGCTGGATCGCAAGCGCGCCGAGGTGATAGTGGTGAAGCCCGAAGCGGCTGATGTCGAGCGCCCGGTAGCGGCAGAGCATGCGCTCGAGCTCTTCCAGATGTCCTGCCTCGACCAGATCGAGAGCGTGGAAAGAGTACGCGAGCGCGTGCCCTTCGGGATCGTCGGTGTCGTGTGGGGCGAGGGCGACGTACTGCTCGCTCAGCGCGAGGCGCTGGTGAAGCGTTTGCGGCCGCCCGCGCAGCGCCATCACTGCGAGCTGCGAACAGATCGCAAGCGCGCCGGCGTCTCCGAGGCGATGCCCCATCGCGATCGCCTCTGCGACGAGGGACTCGGCCCGCGATGCCTCGCCGGATGTGCGGAGTGCGAATGCGAGCGCGGCGAGCGTCTTGGCGCGCTCCGCGCTATCGCCGGGCGGCAGGATCGCGAGCGCTTTCTCGAGCAACGGCACGATAGGCGATTGGGTGCTGTCGGAAGTCGTCCAGATGAGCCGAGTGATCACGTCGACCAGCAATGGGCTCCGCAGCCTTACGCCGTGCTTGAGAGCCTGGAGCAAAGCCTCGGTTGCGCTCTTCGTATCGCCGAGCGCAACCAGGCAGGCGCCCAAGTGGTAGTAGAGACGCACGATGCGCGCATCGTCCTTTTGGCGGCTCAAAGAAAGCAGCGCGAGGGCCCGCTCGTCGTGCGCGACGGCCTCTTCGTAAGCGCACATGCGCATCGCGCGAGCCGCGGCTTCGAGCTCGAAGGTGACGGCCTTCTCGGCGTATCCGAGCGGCGCGGCTTCGCTGTAGTGATGGGCAAGCCTCGTCAGCACCGGCTCGAGATCCGCGCGGTGAATGTCGGCGAGCGCGTCGCCCGCGCGGCCGTGAAGCTTGAGTCGCTCCAGCGCCGGCAGCTCGTCGTGAAGCACTTCGCGGATCAACGCGTGCTTGAACTGGTATCCGTCGGCGCCTTCGCCGGTGGGCTCGATCAGCCCCGTCTGCGCGGCCTCCTGAAGACCCTGCATCACGTGCTCGAAAGGCCGGTCCGCGACGACTGCGACCTCCGTCGCGGTGAATCGGCGCCCGAGCACGGACGCCACCGCGAGCACGTCGTTGCTGTGCTCGGACAGGTGGCTCAGTCTCCGTCCGATGGTCTCGCGGACGCTGTCGGGTATCCGCACGGCGATGGGCCCGAGGTCGGCTGCCGCGCTCTCCTCCCGCAGCACCTTGAGGAGCTCGATCACGAACAGCGGGTTCCCGTCGGTCTGCCCGTAGATGGCATCGATCACGCTGGGCGGCAACACGATGCCGAGCACCTTTTCGGCGAGATCCACGATCGAATCCCGTGGGAGTCCCGTGAGCCGGACGCGCTCCACGGCCCCGTCGCGACTCAAGCGCAGGCAGCGGATGTCGGCGGGAGATCTCGACGTCGCGGTACGTGCCGATGACGAGCACGCGGCTATGGGCGAGCTCCTGGCACAGGAACTCGAGCAACGACAGCGAAGGCGCATCCGCCCAGTGCAGATTGTCGATGATGAGGACGAGCGGCGTCTGTTGCGAGCTCTTCGCCAGAAAACGAGCGATCGTATCGAACGCGCGGAAGCGCGCATGCTCGGAGAGCACGGGCCCGATCGGCAGACTCTCGTCGGGACGACCGAAGAAATCGGGAATCACGGACGCGGCGTCCGGCGGAGCGTGACCGACCATGAGCTCGAGCTCGTTCGCGGAGCACGACTGCACGCAGTCACGCAGGATCTGCACCCACGGCCAGTACGGCGGTGCGCCTGGCTCCTCATAGCAGCGGCCCCACAGCGTCAGCGCGCCCTGGTCTTCGGCGAGCTCGGCGAACATCTCGGCGCATCGCGTTTTGCCGATACCTGGCTCGCCGGCGAGCAGCATGACCTGGCGCTTCCCTTCGAACGCCGAGCGCAGCAGGCGCCTGAAGCAGGCAAGCTCTCGTGCACGTCCGACGAAGCTCGCGTCAGAGCTCGTGGCACCGGTGCCCGAGGTCTGCGTGGTCACCATGCCTTGACTCTATCCTCCGTCGGACGCTGCCGACGTCACCACAATTGCGGATCGCGGTTGCCTGGCCGTGTGGAGCGAAGCGGAGGAATGTTCTGATTGACCCTGAAGACGTTGTCCGGATCGTACTTCGTCTTGACCTCGACCAGCCGCGCGTAGTTGTCGCCGTAGCACGCCTCGAGGCGCCCTTCGGGCTCGTCGTCCATCAGGAAGTTGACGTAGGCGCCCTCGAGGTTGAAGGGATGGACGGCGTTCCAATAGCTTCGTCCCCACGCCTTGAGGACCTCGGCGCGATGCGGGTCGGGGTCGATTGCCGCGATGACCATCGACCACATCGCGTCGCGAACGCTCCAGGCCGTAGCGTCCTTCGCCACTCTGCGCACGGCCCCGTCGATCGGGTAGAGGTGCATCAGCGAGCGCGCGCTCGGCGCGGCAGCGGCCTGCACGATGTGCGTATCGATCGCCTCGTCCGGCAACGAGTGCACGAAGTCGCCCTTCCAGTACCACTGAAGTCCCTTCGGGAAGAAGACGTCGAAGAGGGACTGCATCGCGGGAAAGGGCATCTCCGCCATCCAATTGAAGATCGGCGGCGGCAGGGCTTCGAGCAGCGGTGCCACCGCGCGCTCGCCGTCGGAACGTGCACCGACGTAGCAACCGATGATCGCGCATGCGCGCTCGCCCCAATATGCGGCCGGAAAAGGATCCGTCGCGGGGATCGACTTGAGGCCGAGGAAGATTCCGAGCTCCTCGGGCGCGTCCGGCAGGAAGTCGCGGTAGGCGCGCATGACCGCCTTCGCATGCTCCGCGCCCCAGAAAACCGGCCCGCCGTAGACCGTGCCGACCGGATGCGCCTTAAACAGAAAGCTCGTGACGACGCCGAAGTTCCCGCCGCCCCCGCGCAGTGCCCAGAAGAGATCGGCGTGCTGCGTCGGGCTGGCGGTCACGAAGCGCCCGTCGGCCAGAACGACGTCCGCCTCGAGCAGGTTATCGATCGTCAAGCCGTGCTTGCGAGTCAGATATCCCGTGCCGCCGCCGAGCGTGAGCCCGCCGACGCCCGTCGTCGAGATGATCCCGAAAGGCACGGCCAAGCCGAACGCGTGCGTTGCATGATCGACGTCGCCCGATGTGCAGCCGCCGTCGACGCGAACCGTGCGGCTCACCGGGTCCACACGGACGCCCCTCATCGCCGAGAGGTCGATGACGAGCCCGCCGTCGCAGCTGCCGAGACCCGGCCCGTTGTGGCCGCCGCAGCGGATCGCGAGCAGCAAGTCATGCTCGCGCGCGAAGCGCACGGCCGACATGACGTCCGCCACGTCCGCGCATCGCGCGATGACGGCGGGCCGCTTGTCGATCATGCCGTTGTACAGCGCGCGCGCGCGGCGTCATATCGGTCGTCGCTCGGCTCTATGAGTCGTCCGCGAAACTGGCTACGCAGTGTGGCGAAAGGATGCCCGGCCATAGCGCCCTCAACGTCTTTCCGAGCAGAGATTTGGGTTCCATCCGGCGGGTCTGGCTCGGCGCCGACCCGATCGACGATCCGGTTATTGCGACCGACGCACATATGGTACTACCCAATAACCAGACCAGGGACCCTGTCCCTCTCACCATTCCTGGTGATCGCTCGAGACCCACATGGGCCGAGCTGACGTCATCCTTCTTGGCGATAGTTCGCTCACCCGCCCTTCTCCAGACTCGGCTCGTCCTTCACGTACGAGGAGAACTCGCCATGAACGAGCCTGTCAGCCATCCGTGCCCGCCGCCCGTGGAGTCCACGGGGAGCCGCCGACCGTTGTCCACGATTGCCGCGCTCGTCGTCTGCACCGGAATGTCGCTCGCGGCGAATGCTCAGTTCGTCACCGGGCTCGCCGGAGGGTCCGGCAGCGCGGTCGGGCCCGGCGGCGCGCTGTTCGTCGCCGAGCCCTTGGCAGGGCGGATCACGCGCGTGGATCCGCGGACCGGTGAGTTGACGACGTTCGCCGAGGGTTTGCCCGCGCAACTGCCGTCGGTCGGTATCGGCGGCGTGATGGACGTCGCCTTCATCGGCTCGACCGCCTACGCGCTGACCACGTTGGTCGGCGAAGATGTGGGCGGCAACAGCGTCGTCGGCATATACCGTATCGACGGCCCGACGCGCTCCACGGTCGTTGCCGATCTCGGTGCGTTCTCGCTCGCCAATCCGCCGAGCACGCCGTTCTTCGTTCCGACCGGAGTCCCGTACGCGATCGAAACGTATCGCGGCGGCTTTCTCGTGACAGATGGGCACCACAACCGCGTGCTGCACGTCACGCTCGACGGTGAGGTGAGCGAGTTCATCACGTTCGACAACGTCGTTCCGACCGGCCTCGCGGTCTCGGGCAACACGGTCTACATGACGCAGTTGGGGCCGGTGCCTCACGACCCCGAGGACGGCAAGATCGTCGCGTTCGAGCCGGGGGCACTCGTGGCCGAAGAGATCGCATCCGGCGCGCGAATGATCCTCGACGTCGAGTTCGGGCGCGGGCGCAAGCTCTATGCGCTGTCGCAGGGAATCTGGAATGGCGTTGGCGAGGGGTCACCGGCTCTTCCGTTCACCGGCGCGCTGCTCGAGGTGAATCCCGATGGATCGCTGACGACCATGGCCGGCAACGTGGATCGACCGACGTCGCTCGAAATCATCGGCAACACGGCCTACATCGTGACCCTTCCAGGCGAGATCTGGAGGATCGACAACATCGGCTCCCCGCCTTTCGGATCCCGCTGATCGCAGCTCGACCGCCCGCGGCGTCGACGAGACGCCGCGCGGACCAGCCGATTCCGGCGGTGGGCGCCCGGAAGCGGAGCTGAAAGACCATGATCGTCGAAGTCGAGAACCCGACGAACATTCCTGCGCGGCGAGCGGGACACGTCCACCGTCGCCGACGATCTTCCCGTTACCGGCGATATGCATGCGGACTGCGGCGTTTCCGAACGCGAGCGGCAGAGCGAAACGAGCTACAATCCGCCCGGGACGCGGTCACCGACATCGCCGCAAACACGATGGGCCATTCGCCGATGAGAGCCTACTCGACCCGGGAAGTCGCAGAGCTGCTCGGCGTCGCGCCCGAGCGGGTGCGCGCGCTCGCCCGCACCGTGATCGCCGAGCCTGCGCGGGACGAGCGCGGCCGCTTGAGGTTCTCGTTCCAAGACATCGTGCTGCTGCGTCAGGCCCAGGGCCTCCTGAACGGCAACGGCCATCCGCGTCGCGTGTGGCGCGCAATGCGCAAGCTGAACCGTCAGCTGCACGGACGCCCGCTGTCGTCGATCCGGCTCCGCGTCGAAGGCAAGGACGTGCTCGTCAGCGCAAGCAACACGACCTGGAACCCCGAATCCGGCCAGACGTTGTTCGACTTCTCCGTCGATCGGTCGCAGCCGGCCACGAGCGTGTCGCTCGCCGAGCGCCGCTCCGCCGCGCTCGCGTCGCGGCTCGCGAAATCCGCCGACGACTGGTTCGAGCTCGGCATCGCGCTCGAGAGCGTGGGTGCGACGCTCGACGCCGAGGCCGCCTACCGCAACGCGTTCCGCGTCGACCCGTCGCACGTCGACTCGCGCATCAACCTCGGCCGGATGCGCCACGCCGCGCGTGCGCTCGCAGAGGCCGAGACGCTCTACCGCGAAGCGATCGCGCTCTCGCCGAAGCACGGCATCGCGCACTTCAACCTCGGCGTCGTGCTCGAGGACAAGGGCTCGATCGACGAGGCCATGCGCGAATACCACGCCGCGCTCGAATGCGAGCCGCCGGTCGCCGAGGCCCACTTCAACCTCGCCCGGCTCTTCGAGCAGCGCGGCGACCAGCGCATGGCGCTGCGTCACCTCGCGTCGTTCAAGCGGCTGAAAGACCGCTCGAGCTGAACAGCCACTCGTACATTGCGAGCATCTCGGCGGCCGCCCGCTCGACCGTGAATCTCGTCGCGATGCGCTGCCGCGCGTAGCGGCCGAGCCCCGCACGTAAGTCGCGATCGACGTAGAGGCGCAGGATCGCCGCGCCGAGTGCCTCGGCGTCCCCGGCAGGCACGACGAGGCCGGAGCGCTCGTGCTCGACGACTTCCCGATTGCCGCCGGCATCGGACACGATGACCGGCGTGCCGCACGCCATCGACTCGATCACGTCGCGCGGTAGCCCTTCCCCGCGCAGGCTCGGCAGCACGACGACGTCGCTTGCGGCGAGGATCTGCGGCACATCGGCGCGAGAGCCCAGCACGTGGAAGCGATCGCGATGCGGCGAGCGCCGAATCAGTCGCGCGACCGACGGCGACGCCACGCCCGCGCCGACGAGCACGACGCGGATCGGCAGCCCCGCCGGCAGATGCGTCATCGCGCGGATCAGCACCGGGACGCCGGTCCGCGGCCGCGCGTGCGCCGCGCACGTGACGACGAATGCACCGCGCGGCACGCCGACCATCGTGAGATCGAGCGGCTCCACCCGATACCAGTCGAGGTCATGTCCCTCGTGAATGGTCACGAGCTTCTCGGACGGGATTCCGAACGGCCCGACACGAGCCGCGACGAAGCGCCGTCTGACGGCCTCGGCGCCGCACACGATGCGGTCGACGCGCGGATTCAGGAATTTCGTCCAGTCGAGCGGGCCCGGCATATCGACGTCGTCGGGATGAAGGACGATCCGCACCGCGCGGCCCCGCGCGGCCGCAAGGCCGTTCCAGATCGCGCGCTTGTGCATCAAATGCAGAATGTCCGGCCGAAAGTCGTCGATATGCCAGCGAATCGACTCGATGCCGGAGCGGTCCCGCTTGCCGAGCAGAACGAGCGGCTCGAACGGCACACCCTCGTCGACGAGCCGCGGCGCATACGGCGAATCCGCCCTGCCGAGCACCTTGATGCGGAGGCCCGCGTGATGGAGCGCGATCAGCAGGCCGGTCTCGGGTCGGTCTCCTCGCTCCGTGACGACGAGGGCCGAAGGCCGCCTCGCCGCGCGCCGTCCCGGCTCGATCGTGCTCATCGGCGCTCGGGGGGACGTGCGGAAAGCCGAAGAAAAGCCCGGGCGGAAACCAGTTGGGGAACGGAACCGGACGAGCTATCCTTGAATTCGGGCATGGCGCCGAAGACTGCGGATGCCTCCGCATCCTAGACGGGTCCAACCGGGAACCGCAAGCAGCCGCCGATAGGTGCCGTCACGCTGCCATGCTCGCGCCGCGCGGCATATCCGCCGCTTGCACGACGCACCGAAAGCAGTCGAGGGAGAGCCGATCACGATGGACCCCTATGCCGAGATCCGCGAAATCCTCCTCGCAAAGCAGCGCGAGCTGTCGGCGCGCCTCGAGAACCTGAAGCAGAATCTGCTCCGCGGGCGCAGCGCCGACTCGCAGGAACAGGCCCAGGAGCTCGAGAACGCCGAGGTCGTCGACGCGCTCGGCAACGAGACGCGCATCGAGCTCTCGAAGATCGCGAAGGCCCTCGAGCAGATCAAGAACGATACATACGGCATCTGCGCGGATTGCGGGCAGGAGATCCCGCTCGCGCGTCTCAAGGTCCAGCCGTTCGCCGATCGCTGCATTCGCTGCGCAACGGCCGCGGAGGCGGCGGGCCGCCGCTAGACGCCCTCGGAGGTCACGCGGCACTCGCACGCTTCCGGCCGATCTCGTCCGCGGCGCGCACCGGTGCCCGCAGACGCTCGAGCAGCTCGACGCGCTTGGCGTCGTACGCCTCGACCGCCTTTGCCTTGACCGGCCCGAATCCCCTGACCTGCTCCGCGAGCGCCGCGAGCTCGACGGCGACGTCGTAGCGGCTCTCGTCGAGCTTCTCGTCGAGCTCGTCGAGGAACGACTCGTAGTCGGCGATCAACCGGCGCTCCATGCGACGCTCGGCGGAATACGCGAACGGATCGAAGCGCGTGCCGCGCAGACGCTTCATCCGCGCGAGAAGCTTGAGCGGCCCGACGAGCCAGCTGCCGAACGCGTACTTCTTGGGCCGCCCGGTGTTCGGGTCGATCCGCGCAATGAGCGGCGGCGACAGATGGAAGCGCAGCTTGAAGTCGCTGCCGAAATTCCTGCGTAGACTCTCGAGGAACCCGGTCTCGGTGTGGAGCCTCGCGACCTCGTACTCGTCCTTGTACGCGAGCAGCTTGAAGTAGCCGCGAGCGACGGCCTCGGTCAGCGCACCCGCTTCGCCCCGCACGCGCTCATCGAGCCGCCGCACGCGCGCAACCCGCTCGCGGTAGCGCTCGGCGTACGCCTCGTCCTGATAATCGACGAGGAACGCCGCGCGTTCCGCGATCAGAGCGTCGAGGCTCTTGCGCTCCGGGGGCGCCGCCTCGCCCGTGACGCGTGCCTCCACGGCGCGCGGATCGTGCGCGGTGAAGCGGCCCCAGTCGAACGCGAGCTTGTTCTGCTCGACGTTGACGCCGTAGAGCTCGAGCGCCCGGTAGAGGGCGGCGCTCCCGACCGGCAGCTTGCCCCGCTGAAACGCGAAGCCGAGCATGAAGACGTTCGCGGCCACGCTGTCGCCGAGCAGCGCCGACGCGAGCCGCGTCGCGTCGAGCGTCGAGAGCTCGTCCGGCCGACTGCGCGCGCGCAGCGCATGCAACAGCCGCTGCTCGGGCAAGCGGTAGTCCGGATCGCGCAGGAAGCTCGGCGGCATCTCGTGATGCGTGTTCACGATCACGCTCGAGCGTTCCGCGGACAGCATCGACAGCGCTTCGCTGCCGCCCGCGACGACGAGGTCCGCGCCGATCAGCAGGTCGACCTGCCCGGCCGGGATCCGGAACGTCGACGCATGCTCCCGGTCCGGGGATACCCGCACGTGCGAGAGGACCGCGCCGAAACGCTGCGCGAGGCCGGTCTGGTCGAGCTGCAGGACGTGCCGGCCCTCGAGATGCGCCGCGAGGCCGATCAGGCCGCTCGCCGTGACGACCCCGGTCCCGCCGACGCCCGCGATCAGGATGTTGTATGCGCGATCGATCTTCGCCGGCGTCGGCTCCGGGAGGTTCGGCACGGTCTCCGACGCGAGCGGCATCGGCGGGCTGCGCCGGGCGCCGTCGAGCGTGACGAAGCTCGGGCAGAAACCGTCGAGGCAGCGGAAGTCCTGGTTGCACGACGACTGGTTGATTCGCCGCTTGCGCCCGAGCGGCGTCTCGTACGGCATGACCGACAGGCAGTTCGACTGGACGTTGCAGTCGCCGCAGCCCTCGCAGACGAGATCGTTGATGACGACGCGCCGCGTCGGCACCGGAACGAGCTTGCGTTTGCGCTTGCGGTGAAGCTCCGCGGCGCACGCCTGGTCGTAGATCAGCGCGGTCACGCCGCCGCGCTCGCGCAGCTCCCGCTGCACGCGATCGAGCTTCGCGCGGTCGTGCACCTCGACGCCGGCCGGCAGCGCGCCGCCGCCCGCGTAGCGGCGGACGTCGTCCGTGACGACGACGACGGTCTCGACGCCCTCGGCCTTGAGCTGCGCCGCGATCTTCGCCACTGTGAGCTCGCCCTCGACCGGCTGCCCGCCGGTCATCGCGACGGCGTCGTTGAACAGGATCTTGAACGTGATGTTCACGCCCGCCGCGACGGCCGCGCGGATTGCGAGGCTACCGGAGTGCGCGTACGTGCCGTCGCCCAGGTTCTGGAACACGTGCGGCGTGTCGGTGAACGGCGCGAGCCCGATCCACGTCGCGCCCTCGCCGCCCATCTGCGTGAACGTGACGGTGCTTCGGTCCATCCACATCGCCATGTAGTGGCAGCCGATGCCGCCCATGGCGAAGCTCCCCTCCGGCACGACCGTCGACGTGTTATGCGGACACCCGGAGCAGAAATGCGGCAAGCGGCGCGCGTCGGTCGCGAGGCGCTCGAGCGCGCGGTCCTGCTCCGCGAGCGTGCGCAGACGCTCGTCGATGTCCGGGCTCTTGTGAAAGCGCGCGAGACGCGCGGCGACGACGCGTGCGATCACGGCCGGCGTCAGCTCGCCCGACGACGGCAAGAGCGGCGCGCCGCGCTCGTCCTCCTTGCCGATCACGAGCGGACGCAGCGCCGCCGGCAGGTTGTAGAGCTGCTCCTTGATCTGCGATTCGATCAGCGCGCGCTTCTCCTCGACGACGAGCACCTCCTCGACGCCGGCGACGAGCGCCTTTACGCTCTCGGGCTCGAGCGGCCAGTTCATGCCGACCTTCAGGAGCCGAATGCCGAGCGCGGCGGCGCGGCGCCGGTCGATGCCGAGATTCTCGAGCGCCTGCAGCACGTCGAGATGCGACTTGCCGGTCGTGGCGATGCCGATACGCGCGTTCGGCGGGTCGATCACGAGCCGGTCGAGGCGGTTTGCGCGAGCGAACGCGAGCGCCGCGGGAAGCTTGTAGCGCTTGAGCCGCTCCTCCTGCTCGTTCGGCGAATCGGGCCAGCGGATGTTCAAGCCATTCGGCGGGAGCTCGATCTCCGGCTCGGCGATCGTGAGCTCGTGCGGCGCGAGCCGAACGACCTGCGTCGCGTCGGCGATCTCCTGCGTGATCTTGAGCGCGACCCAGCAGCCGCTGAAGCGCGACATCGCGTAGCCGAAGAGGCCGAGCTCGATGATCTCCTGGACATCAGAAGGATTCAGGACGGGGATCATCGCGTCGACGAACGCGAACTCGCTCTGATGCGGCAGCGACGACGACTTGCACGTGTGGTCGTCGCCGGCTGCGACGAGCACGCCGCCGTGCCTCGACGTTCCGGCCGCGTTGCCGTGCTTGAATGCGTCGCCGGAGCGATCGACGCCCGGTCCCTTGCCGTACCACAGAGCGAAGACGCCGTCGTAGCGCGCGCCGGGGAAGAGCCCCGTCTGCTGCGTGCCCCAGATCGACGTCGCCGCGAGGTCCTCGTTGAGGCCGGGCTGGAAGCGGATGTCGGCGGGCTCGAGATAGCGCTTCGCGCGCCACAGCTCGCGGTCCAGCCCGCCGAGCGGCGAGCCGCGATAGCCCGACACGTAACCCGCCGTCGACAGTCCGGCGCGCCGATCGAGGTCACGCTGCGAGAGCAGCAGGCGGACGAGCGCCTGCAGCCCGGTGATATACAGCGTGCCGCTCTCGCACGTGTAGCGTTCGTCGAGGTCCTCGATTCGGCGCATGCGCTCGGCCGCCCTCCCCGGCTCCATCGGTCCGGTAAACACGAAGTGCCGCGATTATCGCCGTGCGGGCGGCGGGATGCACTCGCGCGGTCACGCACCCCGCCCACGTGCGATCGGTGCTAAGGTACGCGCCCGCGACCCAAAACTCCCGATGAACGACCAAGATTCGGCTTTGATCGAGCTCGATCGGGTCGACGTCGACATCGACGGCGCTCCGATCCTGCGCGGCATCTCGTGGCGGCTTCGCCCCGGCGAGCACTGGGGTGTCGTCGGCGCGAACGGCAGCGGCAAGTCGACGCTGCTCGCCGTGCTCGCCGGCACCCGTTGGCCCGCACCGGGACGCGGCCGGCGCACGTACGACTTCGGCAACGGCCCCGAGCACGACGCCGTCGAGGCGCGCCGCCGCGTCACGCTCGTGGGCCACGAGCTGCAGGACCGCTATACGCGCCTCGGCTGGAACTTCGCGGCCGTCGACGTCGTGCTGTCGGGCCTCTTCAGGACCGACGTGCCGCGGCTCGCGGCCTCGGCGGACGACGTCGAGCGCGCCCGCGCGCTGCTCGACGAGGCGCACCTGTCGAGCCTCGCGGACCGTCCGTTCCTCGAGCTGTCGCGCGGCGAGCAGCGCCGCGTGCTGATCGCACGCGCGCTCGCGTTCGAGCCGCGCGTCCTGCTGCTCGACGAGCCGGTCAGCGGGCTCGACGCGCGCTCGCGCCGAAGCCTCCACGCGCAGCTGAAACGGATCGCGGACCGCGTCCAGATCGTCGTGACCGCGCACGACGCGGCCCAGCTGCCCGCCGTCGTGACGCACGTGCTCGAGATCGACGCCGGGCGGACTGCCGCGGCGGGACCGGTCGCCCTGGCCGCGAGGACGGGCGCTCTGCACGGCGATCGCGGCGGCGCTGAGCCCGAGGGCCCGCCGCCGGGCACGGCCGATCGAGCCGTGCCGGACGCTCGAGCCGCCGGCCGCGCCGACCCGGGCCGGGGTGCCGTCGACCCGGGCCGCGGCACCGCTGGCCAGGGCCGCGTCGCCGCGCCCGCGGCCGCTCCGCTGATCGACGTGCGCTCGGCGGATGTCTGGCTCGGCGACCGGCGCGTCCTGCGCGGCATCGACTGGCAGCTCCAGCCGGGCGAGCACTGGCTCGTCACGGGCGCGAACGGGGCCGGGAAGAGCACGTTCCTGCGCCTCCTGCACGGCCAGCTCCGCCCCGCCGTCGGCGGCACGATCCGCTGGCCCGCGCTGAACGCGGAGCCGGGCATCTGGTCGCTGCGCCGGCGCGTCGCGTGGGTGTCGCCGGAGCTCCAGGCCGGGTACCGCTACCGGGCGACGGTGCGGGACTGCATCGGGTCGGGCTTCGACTCGAGCCTCGGCCTCGTCCGCGCGCTCACCCCCGACGAGGCCGAGCGCGTCGACGTGCTGCTCGAGCGCTTCGACCTGACGCGGCTCGCGAACCGGCTGCTGACGGAGCTTTCGTACGGGCAGTGCCGCCGCGTGCTCCTCGCGCGGGCGCTCGTCCATCGACCGAAGGTGCTGCTGCTCGACGAGCCGTGGGAGGGCCTCGATCCGGACAGCGCCGCGCTGCTCGCGTCCCGCCTCGACGACTCGATCGCCGAGGGCACGCACATCGTCTGCGCGTCGCATCTCGCGATCGACGAGGAGCGCTACACGCACGAGCTCGTGCTCGAGCGGGGCGCGATCGTGGCGAGCGGCCGAAGAGCCGCGAAAATCGTGTCAGACACCTTTTTCGCGGAAAAAGGTGTCTGACACGATTTTCCTTAATGTCGGTGCAGCCGCCGCACCTCGCGGAAGTTGACCCAGTGCGTCCCGGCGAGGATCAGGCTCGCGACGACGCTGACCCCTGCCTCGATCGCGGCCGACCACTGATCGTGGCCGTAGATCCCCGCGACCCCGAGCAGCGCGACCGCGCCGACGCCGACGGCGACGATGTCGAGCCGACGGTGCACGCGGTAGCCGAGCGCGAAGCCGAGCACGCTGACCGGCACGACGAGCCATAGCATCAACCCGTGGAAGTGCCCCCCGCCGAGCCCGAGCGCGGCGAGCGGCAGCACCGCGACGACCAGCGGGATTGCGAGGCAATGCACGATACAGATCGCGGACAACGCGATCGCAATCCGATCGAAGTGCCTGGACAAGCTCATCGGAAGGCCTTGGACTGGCGGCACGCGGCGAGACCTCGGGTCGGGGGGCGCGAGCATAGCATCATTCAACCCTGCTAAGCTGTCCCGAGTGGACGGGGGGACCGGAAAGGCCGATCGATGGACCTCAAAGGCAAGACGGTTCTGATCACCGGCGCCGCCCGCGGGCTCGGCGCGGCGATGGCCGAGGCCCTGGCTGCCCGCGGCGCGGACCTCGCGCTCGTCGACCTCGACGTCGAGGCCCTCGGGCCGACCTGCGCCGCGTGCGCGAAGCATGGCGTCGCGGCACGCCCATACGCCGCGAACGTCGCCGACGAGGACCAGGTCACGGCGCTCTACGCGCGCGTCGTCGAGGACTTCGAGCGCCTCGATGCATCGATTGCCAATGCAGGCATCCTGCGCGACGGCCTGCTGATCAAGGCGAAGGAAGGGAAGCCGATCGAGAAGCTCTCGCTCGCCGACTGGCAGGCCGTGATCGACGTGAACCTGACCGGCGTCTTCCTGTGCGGGCGCGAAGCCGCGGCGCAGATGGCGCGTCTCGGCCAGGGCGGCGTGATCTTGAACATCTCGAGCCTGTCCCGTCACGGGAATTTCGGCCAAAGCAACTATTCGGCCGCGAAGGCAGGGGTCGCCGCGCTGACCGTCGTCTGGGCGAAGGAGCTCGCGCGCTACTCGATCCGCGTCAACGCGATCGCGCCGGGCTTCGTCGCGACCGAAATGGTCGCGAGCATGCGGCCCGACGTGCTCGAGAAGATCACCGCCGGCATCCCGGCAGGCCGCCTCGCGCGGCCGGACGAAATCGCGCACGCAGCCCTGTTCCTGCTCGAGAACGATTACATGAACGGCCGGGTCCTCGAGATCGACGGCGGCCAGCGGATTTGACGCACCGGAACGCATCCCGCACGTCGCTCGTGTTGATGCTGAAAGCGCCCGAGCGCTCGAAACGCCGGCTCGCAGCGCGGCTCGGCGACGCGGTCGCGGCGGAAACGGCACGCCGGCTCGCGGCATGCGCGCTCGAGGATCTCGCCGCATGGCCCGGCCCGACGTGGCTCGCGCCGGCGGAGCCGGGCGACCTCGACTGGCTCGGCGGCGCGGCCGCCGGTCACTCGATCGTGCCGCAAGGCGGAGGCAACCTCGGTGCGCGCATCGCATGCGTCGCGGCAGCGCTGCACGACCGGCAGCACGACGCGCAGATCTTCATCGGCATCGATTGCCCCGAGCTCGATGCGGCCTACCTCGACGACGCGGCGGCGGCGCTCGAAGCGCACGACGTCGTGCTCGGCCCCGCGACGGACGGCGGCGTCGTGCTGATGGGCGCACGTGGCGCGTGGCCGCCGCTCGAGCCGCTGCCGTGGAGCACGGGCGGTCTCGGCGCCGCGCTCGAGGCCGCGTGCCGCGCCGATGGCCTGAGCGTTGCGACGCTCGAGCCGAGAACGGATATTGATACTTGCGACGATCTCGTGCGCCTCCGCCGGACGCTCGCCGGCGACGAGCGCCCGGCTCGCCGCGCGCTCTGCACCTGGCTCGACGAGATCGCGGCCGGCATCGAAGAGACCGCATGACGAAGCATCTGAAACCGCTGATCCTCGCCGGCGCCCTGCTGACGCTGCTGACGGTCGTCGCGCTCTCCCCGGTCGCGGAATGGCTCACGGCCGGCGTCGCGTGGATCGAAGCGCATCCGGGCATGGCCGAGATTTCGTTCATCTCGGCGTACGTCGTCGCGTCCGTGCTCGTCGTCCCGGGCTCGATCCTGACGCTCGCCGGCGGCTTCGTCTTCGGCTTGAAGATGGGTGTCTTGCTCGTCTCGGCGGGCAGCGTGCTCGGCGCCGCGGCGGCGTTTCTCGTCGGCCGCTTCTTCGCGCGCGACTGGGTCGCGCAGCGCGTCGAGGGTCTTCCCCGCTTTCGCGCGCTCGACTCGGCGACGCGCCACGAAGGCTTCACGATCGTGCTGCTCGCGAGGCTGTCGCCGCTCTTTCCGTTCAACCTGCTGAACTACGGCCTCGGACTCACCGGGGTGAAGTTTCGCGATTACTTCCTCGCGACGTGGATCGGCATGCTGCCGGCGACGGTGGTCTACGTGTACGTCGGCACGCTCGCGAAGGATCTCACGGCGCTCACGTCCGGCAACGTCGAGCGCGGACCGGCGCAGATTGCGCTGCTCGCGGCGGGCCTCGTGGCGACCATCGTCCTGACCGTGGTCATCACGCGCAAAGCGAACAGAGCGCTCGCCGCGCATTTGAACGCGGAGTCGCGCGATGGCTGAAGCGCCGAGCGCAGCCGCGCCTGCCCGCTATCCGGGCGCGGAGCACGACGCGAGGTGGCGCCGGCTCGTGCTGCCGTCGGGCTACCCGCAGCCCGAGCCGCGCGAGCGCTATCACCTCGTCGTGATCGGTGCGGGTCCCGCGGGGCTCGTCGCCGCGATGGCCGCGGCAGGCCTCGGCGCGAACGTCGCGCTCGTCGAGCGCAACGCGCTCGGCGGCGACTGCCTCAACGTCGGCTGCGTGCCGTCGAAGGCGCTGCTCGAGTACACGCGCCGCTCCGCGTTCGACGACGACGACGAGGCGGAGCGCTTCGATGCGGCGTTCGAGCGGCTGCGTCACGTCCGTGCCGCGATCGCGGTGCACGATTCGGTCGAGCGATTCACGGAGGCAGGCGTCGACGTTTTCCACGGCTCGGCGAAGTTCGTCGATCAGTACACGGTGCAGGTCGGCTCCTCGCGCCTCGTCACGCGGCGCACCGTGATCGCGACCGGCTCCCATCCGCTGCTGCCTCCGATACGCGGGCTCGCGGAGAGCCGGCCGCTGACGAACGAGACCGTGTTCGATCTGAAACGCCGTCCTAAACGGCTCGGCATCCTCGGCGCCGGACCGATCGGCTGCGAGCTCGCGCAGGCTTTCGCCCGACTCGGCGTCGAGGTCGTGCTGATCGAGAGCGAGACGCGCGTGCTACCGAAGGAGGATCCGCGCGCGAGCGCGCTCGTCGAGTACGCGCTCGACGAGGCAGGCGTCGTGCTCGAGCTCGGCGCGTCCGTCGTCGCGGTCGAGCGGCGCGGCGCGCACGTGTCGATCGAGATCGCGAGACCGGACGGCGTCGAGGAGATCGGCGTCGACGAGATCCTCGTTGCCGCGGGCCGGCGTCCGAACACGGACGAGCTCAATCTCGCCGCCGTCGGCGTCGAGCTCGACGCGCAGGGGCGCATCGTCGTCGATCGTTATCTCCGCACGACGAACCCGAAGATCTATGCGGCCGGCGACGTTTGCTCGGCGGTCCAGCTCACGCACAACGCGGACGCGCATGCACGGATCGTCGTGCAGAACGCGCTGTTCGCGCCGACCGCGACGACCGACGGGCTCGCGATCCCGCGCTGCACGTACACGGACCCCGAGGTCGCGCAGATCGGTCCGACCGCCGACGAGCTCGAGCGCGCCGGCACGCCGTTCGATGCGTATCGCGTCGACTTCGCGGAGCTCGACCGCGGCCGCATGCAGAGCGACGAAGGCTTCGCGGAGATCCTGACGACGGCGGGCGGCGACCGGATCGTCGGCGCGACGATCGTCGGCCGCGACGCGGGTGACCTCATCGCGCCGGTCGCGATCGCGGTCTCGCTCGGTGTCGGGCTCGGCGACCTCGGCAAGGCGGTCCTGCCCTATCCGACGCGCGCGGAATTCCTGCGCAAGGCCGCCGACCAGTATCGCCGCACGAAGCTCACGCCCCGCCGCAAGCGCCTGCTGGAGACCTGGTTCGGCTGGCGCGCGTGAGCCCGGGGGCGGCGCGGCGATGGCGGCTGGATCGGGCGACGACGAAGTCTCCGTGATCGTGCCCGTGTGGCGCGACACCGGCGCCGTCGGCGCGCTGCTCGAGTCCGCTCGAACGTGGTCCCCGGCCCCGCTCGAGATCGTCGTCGTGTCCGGCGAGCACGACTCCGCTCTCGCCGCGCTCTGCCGCGCGCACGGCGCGCGCTACGTCGAGGGCCGGCCGAGCCGCGGTGCGCAGCTCGATTTCGGCGCGAAGAGCGCGGCCGCCGCCGTGCTGTGGTTCCTGCATGCGGATGCATCCGTGCCGCGCGACGGCATCGCGGCGATCCGTCGGGCCCTCGCCGCGGGCGCCGAGAGCGGTTGCTTCACGTTCGCGTTCCAGGGGGACCGTACCTGGTACAAGACCGCGATCGAGCTCGGCGTCGCGGCGCGGGTCCGTCTCGGCGGGATCGCGTACGGCGACCAGGGGCTCTTCACGACTCGCTCGGCGTACGAGGCCTGCGGCGGCTTCGCGGATCAGCCGCTCTTCGAGGAGGTAAGGCTCGTCAGGCGCCTTCGTCGCCGCGGCACGTTCCGAGTGCTGCCGGAGCGGATCGGCGTCTCGACGCGGCGCTGGGAGCGGGACGGCTGGCTCGCGCGCACGGTCGGTAACCGCTGGCTCGCGCTCCGCTACGCGTGCGGCGCGTCGCCGGAGCGGCTCGCCGCCGCCTACGCGCGCCGCGGCGACCTCGGCGGACGCCCGGCGTCGTAAGATGGGACGTATGAACGCCCGCCTCGATCCGCTTCGTTTCACGCCCGCCGGCGAGCCGCGCGGCTACATCGAGCCCTACGCGCTGCGGGAGCTCTGGTTCCATACGGGCACCGCGTGCAACCTCGCATGCCCGTTCTGCCTCGAAGGCTCGAAGCCGGGCGATCGGCGGCTCGATCGGATCCGGCTCGACGACGTCCGCCCGCTGATCGACGAGGCGGTCGAGCTCGGCGTCGAGCAGTTCTCGTTCACGGGCGGCGAGCCTTTCATCGTGAAGGAGATCGTCGCAATCCTCGCGTACGCGGGCGAGCGGAGGCCGTGTCTCGTGCTGACGAACGGCACGGACGCGGTGCTGAAGCGGCTTCATCAGATCGAGACGCTGCGGAGCGCAGCGCATCCCGTGTCGTTCCGGATCAGCATCGACTACCCGGACCGCGATCGGCACGACGCCGGGCGCGGCGCGGGCAACTTCGACAAGTCGTGGCGCGCGCTGCGAGAGCTCCATCAGCGCGGGTTCCGCGTCTCGCTCGCGCGGCAGGCGGAGCGCGGCGAGGACGCGGCCGCGGTCGACGCGGCGTTCCGCGCGCTGATCGCCGCGAACGGCTTGCCCACCGACATGACGATCGTCTCGTTCCCGGACTTCATGCCGCCGTTCTCGCATGCGAGCGTGCCGCACATCACCGAGCACTGCATGACGACCTATCAGACCGAGGAGACGCGCCGCAAATTCATGTGCACGTTCTCGAAGATGGTCGTGAAGAAAAATGGGCGGATGCGCGTGTACGCGTGCACGCTCGTCGACGACGACGATGCATACGATCTCGGCGGAACGCTGCGCGAGAGCCTCGGCAAGCGGATCATGCTGCGGCACCACCGCTGCTACAGCTGCTTCGCGTTCGGGTCCTCCTGCAGCGAGATCGCGCGGTGAATCGGGGCCACAGCCAAAATCGGGGTCAGAGCCCATTTCCTGAAAGTCGGGATCAGAGCCCTTTTGTCGCAGGCGGGCGCGGGCCGCGTGACCGCTCCGACGACAAAAGGGCTCTGACCAGCTCTGACCCCAATTCCTTGCATGACCGCTCGGACGAAAAAAAGGCTGTGACCTGCTCTGACCCCAAATTGCGGACCCCAAATAACGCGCCGGCATCCGCTTGCATTGCTCGTGAACGGCACGACGCCAACGGAGGGCGCGGTGCAACGTACGGCCGTCTTGGGGAGCGTGCGAGGCAGGGATGCCGAGCCCGCAGCCCACATGGATGTGCTCGTGGCGGTCCCCAAGACGGCCGTACGTTGTGCCGCGCCCGACCGCCACCGACACCCAACGTTCACGAGCAATGCAAGCGGAGGGTCTGCCGCTCCGCTCGGAAAAGAAGGGCTCTGACCCGGATTACGGCAGCGTCCAAGCTGGGGGTCAGAGCCCTTAGACCTGGTAAAAGGGCTCTGACCCCAATTACGCGCCCTTCAGGATTTCGAGGGCGGCGGCGTGCAACGCCGGCGTCGCGGCCGCGATGATCGAGCCGCCGTTCAGCGGCGTGCGGCCTTCCCAGTCCGTGACCACGGCGCCCGCGCCCTCGAGGATCGGAATCAGCGGAACGATGTCGTACGCGCGCAGCCCCGTCTCGACGACGAGGTCGATGAAGCCGGCCGCGACCATCGCGTAGTTGTAGCAGTCGCCGCCGAAGCGCGTCATCAGGCATTCGCGCCCGAGCGCTTCGAACGCGCGGCGCGAGTCCGCATCGAACAGGTCCGGATGCGTCGACGCGAGCACGGCCGTGCGAAGCTCGGTGCACTGACGGGCGCGCAGCCGCTCGCGCCGGTCCGGCTTGATCAGCCAGCTCCCGCCGTCGGAGCCGAGGAACACCTCCTCGAGCACGGGCTGGCACAGGAGCCCGAAGAGCGGCACGTCGTGATGCGTGAGCCCGACGAGCGTCCCCCAGAGCGGCGAGCCGATCATGAATGCGCGCGTGCCGTCGATCGGATCGATGTACCAGCGATACGGCGATTGGCCGCCGCGCTCGGCCTCCTCCTCGCCGACGATGCCGTGATCGGGATAGCGCTCGGCGATCGCGGCGCGCAGCACGCGCTCGATCGCCTTGTCGGCGCTCGTGACCGGATCGAAAGCGTCGGCCCCCTTGTTCTCGATCGTGAACGACTTGCGGAAGTGCGCCTTCGCGATGTTGCCGGCGGTCTGCGCGAGCTCGATCGCAAAATCCTCGAGCTCGAGGATCGGGATGTTCGTCGGTGCCATGGCGGCATTATGGCCGATGAGCCTCGCCGGCGCCCCCGACGGCTCCGGGGCGCCTCGGCGGCTCCGGCCGCGGGCTCAGCCCGGGAAGAAATCGATCGGCTTGGTCGTCGTGACCGGCGCGACGTTCTTCGCCTCGAAGCGGAACAGCATGACGCGCTGCACGAGCCTCTGCTCGAGATCCGGATCGTTGAGCTCGGACGAGACGACCTCGCACGCGGTCACCGTGCCGTCCGGCGCAATAGTCAGCCGCAGCACGACCTTGCCCTCGAGCGAAGGATTCTGCCGGAGCGCACGGTTGTAGAGCGCATAGATCGCACTCTTGTTCTGGTCGAAGACGCGCTCGATCTCCTCGCGGCTCCGCGCCGGACGGTCGTCACCCGCACCGTCGCCCGCTCCGGACCCGGAGCCGGACGGTGCGATCCGCTCGACCGGGCTCTCGACCCGCGTCGTCGTGCGTCCGGCGAGCCCCGAGCCGCCGGTGTCGCGGCTCAGCGCCGCCGTATTGATGCCGCCGCTGCTCGCGCCCGCGCGCGACGTGATCAGCGAGCGCTCCGGCACCGCGGGCGCATCCGCGGCCGCGGAGGAGACGGTGGTCTGCGAGGCCGCGAGATTGTCCACGAGCGAGGTGTCGCGCAGCGCTGCGAGCTGCTCCGCGAACGGCAGGAGACCCGCAGAGCGCGCGCGCTCGCGCGCCTGCTCGACGCGGTTCTCGGGCGGAGGCGCCGGAGGCGGCTCCTGGACGACGCGCTCGGGCTCCGGCCGCGGCGGAGGCGGCGCCTCTTGCACCGGCGTCTCGACGACGGGCTCGGGCTCGGGAATGGGCTCCGGCTCTTCGCGCACGACGGGCGGCGGAGGCGGCGGCGGCTCGACGCGCTCGAGCACCAGGCGCGCGAAGCGCGGCGGTATCTCTTCGACGGCCGCGGGATCGCGTTCGGGCACCGGAAGCACGGACACGAGCAGCGCGAGCGCGAGCACGGTGCCGAGCGTGCCCTTCAGCACGCGCTTGAAGCGCTCCTCCTGCTCCGCGCCGAGCGTCCACGGCAGATCGTAGTAACGATACTGCACGGCCGCGTACGACATCCGCTTCCCTGCTCCCTCAGTTGGCCAACGCAGCGACCTGTGCGTCGGACGTCTTCTGCAGCACGGCGAGCGACACCCGGCCGTAGTCCGCCTCGGTGCACGTCGCCATGATCTTCTTCAGCAATCGGTACGGCAGCGCCTTGTCGCCCATGATCGTGACCTCGCGGCTCGCCGCATCCTCTGCGACGTCGGCCCGAATCACGCGTGCGGTCTGCGCCTCGAGCGCCGCCTTGAGCGCCGGGATCACGATCTCGTCGCCGGCGAGGACGTCCGCGACCCTTGCGACGCGCTCGCCCTGCACGAGCACCTCGTTGGCCGTCACGAGCACGACGACCGTCTCGCGGCTCGGCGTGTCGGCCGTCGACTCGGGCAGCCGGACGTCGCGCGGGTTCGGCAGCGACTCGACCTCGCCCGAGCTCACGAGCAGGAAGAACACGAGGATCGTGAAGATGTCCATCAACGACACGAGATTCAGCGCGGCGCCCCGCTTGCGTCGCTCGTGGTGCCGCCTCATCCGCGCGGCGCGGCCTCGGTAGCGCATGGTCCTAGTTCACCGCCGCGAGCGGCGCGTCGCCGATCGAGATCTCGGGGAAAAGCTCCGCGCTCACCGGCCGACCGGCGCGCTCGTCGAAGCGCTCCACGGCGCGAACGCGGTCCATCACGGCGACGAGGTGCTCGTACGGGACGTCGGGCTCGAGGAGCAGCGTCGCGTCGACCTTTTCGGGGAAGCGGCGCTTCACGTCGAGCAGGTAGGCGCCGAGCCCCTCGAGGTCGTACTCGCCCGCTTCGTTCTCGAACCTCCGCAAGAGGCCCGCGCTGCGCTCGCCGACCTCGAGCACGTTCCGCCGCACGACGATCTCGAGCTGGAACTCGGGCTCGTCCTGCTCGACCGTCTCGGTGGACGCCCGCGGCAGGTTCAGCTCGAGGATCGACATGCGCGAGAACACGGCGGTAATCAGCAGAAACGGCACGAGGACCACCATCAGGTTCATGAACGCCGTGATGTTCAGCTCATCGACGTCGTGACGGCGACGTTTGCGCCAACGGCGGCCAGCCATGCCTCGAACCCCTAGCCCGTCGAGCCCGACTCGGCGGTCGCGCGCTCCATCACCGTGTTCAGGAACTTCACCGACGCCATCTCGAGGCTGTCGACGATCTCGGTGGTCTTCGTCTGCAGCAGCGTATGCACGAGCAGCAGCGGGATCGCGACGATCAGGCCGAACGCCGTCGTGTTCATCGCGACCGAGATGCTGGCCGAGAGCAAGTCCGCCTTCTCGGCCGGGTTCGCGTTCGACACCGCGGTGAACGCGTTGATGAGACCGATGATCGTGCCGAGCAGGCCGAGCAGCGTCGCGATGTTCGCGAACGTCGCGAGATAATGCGTGCGCTTCTCGAGCCTCGGCATCACCTCCATCAGGCTCTCCTCCATCGCCTGCTCGACGTCCTCGCGCCGGCGCGCCGAGCGCACGCGATGCAGGCCGTACGTCATGATCTGCGCGATCGCCGCCTTCGACTTGCTCGTGACCTGCAGCGCGCCCGCGATGTTGCCCGTCCGGAGGTACGGCGCCACCTTGTTCCAGACCGCCTTGTTGCTCGCGGTCGTCCTCATGAGGAACAGCCAGCGCTCGATCGCGACCGCAAGCCCGAGCGCGAGCACGAGCGCGATCGGATACATGAACACGCCACCGTCCTGAAAGAACTCCACGATGGTGGAATAGACACTCATGAGATCAGTCCTCCTGACTTTCCGCGTCGCGGCCGCCGGGCACGTCCTCGGCGGAGGCCGCGGACGATGCTTCGAGCATCGCGTAGTAATCGAGCTGCCGTTCGAAGACCTCGGGATCGATCGGCGCGAGCACCTCGTCGAGCAGCGTATTCACCGGCCGACCGACGATCTCGCCGAGGTCCGAGGTCTTCCAGGGCACGATGTAGAGCACCTTAGGCAATTCTCGGTTGCCGGTGATGGACGTAGTTCCCAGATCCAGAGTGTTCTCGGACGTCGGCCGGTCCTGGGCGGCCGCTGCACCGGCCGCGAGCATCAGCAGAGCCGCCGCCCGCGCCGCTCGTTTCGCGTTTCCGGTTCGTTCGCTCATGATCCCCCTCCTCGTGCGAGGCGCGCGGCCGAGGCGTCCTCGGGCACGCGTCTGCGCAGATCGACGATCCAGCGTGCGACGCGCTCGTCGGGCTCCGGCGCCACACGCTGATAGGCCTCGTAGCACTCGAGCGCCTCGGCCGGCCGCTGCAGGTAGAGGTCGAGCAGCACGCCGAGGTTGTAGAGCGCAAGCGCGTAATCGGGGCGCGCGGCGAGCGCACGCCTGTAAGCCGCCTCCGCGCCGTCGAAATCGCCCTGCTTTCGGAGCAGGATGCCGAGCTCGTTGTTCGCCTCGGGATGATTCGGATCGAGCTGGAGCGCGCGCTCGAGCGCGAGCCTTGCGTCGTCGTCGCGGCCGGCCCGGCGGTGCAGGATCGCGAGATTCACGTGCGGTCCGGGCAATCCGGGATGCGCGGCGACGATCGCCTCGAGCTCGGCCGCGGCCGCCGCATCGTCGCCGCGGCGCATCAGGTCGACGGCGCGCGCATGCGCGGCGAGCACGTCGTCCGGAACCGCCTCGTCGACCGTCACGCGTGGCGGCGCGGCATCGTGCGATTCCGCAGCCGGACGCGTCGGCGTGCCGGCGCAGCCCGCGAGCGCGAGCGTCGCGAGCAGCGCGCCCGCAACGACCAGCGCCTTCGCCGCCGGAGCGACGCGCGCATCGGCCGCGCGGCCGCGATGTGCCGCGCACAACGCCGAGGCCGTCGGCCGGCCCTCTAGCGCCGCGTCAACGCACGGCGGAGACGAGTTCCTCACCGATCTCTTCCTTCGCATACCGTACCGGCATCAGCTCGGCCAACGCCGCGAGGCTCGCGCGCACCCACTCGTCGTAGATGCCGTCCGCGAGACGAGCGACGTTGACCTCGTGCACCTCGATCGCCTGCTCCTCGAACGGGAACGCCTGCTCCTCGAGCAGGATCTCGTACTGCTCGAGCTCGTCCGGGCCGAGCTCGGGCGGCCGCTCCGATGCAAGCAGGTCGCGGCCGAGCGCGTGATAGAGCTCGGCGATCTCGTACGTCGCGGCCGTCGTCACGTCCGTCAGGCCGTAGTCCGCCGCGCGGCGGTACGCCGCGAGCGCCGCCTCCATCAGCTCGCGCTTCCGCGCGAGGCTCCGCTCGAGCGGCGCGACGAGCCGCACGCCGAGGAACGCGTCGCGCTGCGGCTTCGCGAGCTCGAGCTGCGCGCGCGCGGCGAGCAGCCGGGTGCGGTCGGTGCGCTCGGCGCCGGCGGCCGCATCGGCGTCGACGATCGCGGCGAGCCAGCGGAGCTCCGCGTTGCGGTCGTTGCGTGCCCGCGCGAGCTCGACGAGCCGCTGACGCGCATCGACGGCCGCGGGCACGGGCGTCGGATGCCGCTCGACGTAGCGCTCGAACGCGAGCGCCGCGCGGGCCGCATCGCCGCTCTCCTCCCAAAGCTCGGCCGCACGCCACGACGCCTCGCGGCGCACGGCGGGATCGCCGTCGATCTCGGCGATTCGCTCGAACTCGCCGGCGGCACGCGCCGCGTCGCCGGACTCGACGTACGCCACGGCGAGGTTCGCCGTCGCATCCGCCACGAGCGGATCGTTCGGGTAGCGCCTGCGGAAGTCCTCGAGCACGGTGGCCGCCCGCGTCCACTCGCCGAGGCGCATCAGCGCCGCGGCCGCGTCGTACTCCGCCGTCGAGCGGATCGACGACGTCGGCGCGACGGCGGCGACACGCAGGAAGTGATCGACGGCCGCGTGATCGTCCCCGAGCTCGCGGGCCTCCTCGCCCTGCTTGTAGATCGACGACGCCAACCGCTCGATCAGCGGCTCGTGCTGCGGATCGTCGGCGGGCACGAGGTCGAGGGCCGCGAGGTACGCGGCCTCGGCGGCCGCGTAGCTGCCGAGATCGAACTCGCTGTGCGCGGCGACGATCCACGCGGTGCGCTCGAGCGCCGCGGGCGCGGGCGGCTCGCGGAGCACGACGCGCATCGCGACATCGCGCGCGGCGACGAAGTCGTTCAGCGCGAACAGACGCTCGGCGGCATTCGTCTCGACCGCCGCGGCCTCCGGATGCTCCGGATACGTCGTCCCGAAGCGCAACGCGGAGTCGATGCTGCGGCGGTGCCATGCGGCCCGCTCTGCGCCCGTCAATCGCTCCTCGTGCTGCGCGTACGCGAGGAGCGCGGCATAACCAGCCTCGCCGCCCTTCGCGTGGAACGGATAGGCGTAGGCGGTGCGCTCGTATTCCTCGGCCGCACCGGCGTAATCGCCGCTCTCGTAAAGCACCTCCGCGAGCAGGAAGTTCGTCGCGGCCGCATCCTCGCCGTCCGGGAACGACGCGAGATACGTGCGATACCAGCGCGCCGCGGCCGCGTACTCCTCCGCGGCCTTCGTTTCCTGCGCGCGCGCATGGTGGTGCGCGGCGAGGTCGGTCAAATGGCTCTTCAGCTGCGCGACGACCTCGGGCTGCTCGTCGAAGGTATGCCGTTGCCAGTAGGGGCTGCCGGGGCCGTAGCGCTCGACGAAGCCGCGCTTGCCGTCGAGCACGAGGTCGGCGAAGCCGCCGCGCTCGAACGCGCCGATCGCCTCCGCCTGCAGCAGCGGCGCCTTCTCGTGCCACGGATCGATCTCGGCGAAGGCATGGTAAGCGTCGGCCGCGTCGTGCCAACGCTCCTGCTCGACGTAAAGGTCGCCGAGGTTCATGTAGAGGATGTACGCATAAGGGCGCGGACCGGTGCGGTCGAGCGCCTGCTCGATGGCCGGCGGGCCGTCGAGGTACGAGAACCCGATCGACGCGACGCGCAGCGTGTCCTCCACGAGCTCCTGCTCCGCGCGGCCCATCGCTGCAAAGCGTGCCGCCGAGTCGATCCCGGGCTCGGCGCCGAGCTTGCCGTCGAGGAGCGCGAGGAACGACGCGAGCGCCGCCTCGTGCCGCTCCTGCTTGAACAGCGACCAGCCGTGCTTGTAGAGCGCCTGCTCGTAGAAGTCGGTCGTGGGGCCACGCTCGAGCACGCGACGATATGCGTCCTCCGCTTCGGCGTAGCGGCCGCCGACGAAGAGCGCCTCGCCGCGGCGGAAGTTCGCCTCGTCGTAGTGGATCGTATTCGGATGCTCCGTGACGAGCCGGTCGAGCGTCGCGAGCGCGGCGTCGACGTCGCCGCGCGCCTCGTACGCGCGCGCGAGCTGGTAGAGCACGAGATCGTTCTTTGCGTAGCCGGGATGGCTCTCGAGGAGCTGCCGATAGAGCGTGATGCTGTCGTCGAGCCGCGCGATGCCTTCCTCCGTCGCCGCGATCTCGGCCGTCTCGATCTCCAGGTCGGCGAGGCGGCGCATCGCCTCCGCGCGCAGCAGCGGATCCTCGGCCGCGAGCTCGAGAAAGCGGCGGTAGCTCTCGATCGCCTTCTCCTCGCTCGCCGGGATCGACGCGTCGACGTCGATCTCGACGACGCGCTTCTCGAGCGACTCGATCGTGACGGGCTCGTCGCGGTTCCTGCCGAACGGCCAGAGCGCGGCGAGCACGGCGACGGCGACCATCGGGCTCGCGGTCACTCCGTCCCCTCCGTTCGCCGGTTCATCGCCTGCGACGACGCCCGGTCGTAAAGCGCGGCAAGCGAGAAGCGCGCCTGAACGCGATACGCCGCGAGGCGCTGACGCCGTGCCTCGAGCTCGTCGATCGCGATCGCCTCGACGAAGCGCTGCTGGCGGCCGAGGGCGTCGAGCGCGGCGCTTCGGAGCGCTTCGATCCGCGGCTCGAGCGCTGCGATTCGCGCATTCAGCGCAGCGAATTCATCGGGCCACGTTTCCTTCGCCGCGAAGATGCGGTAACGGCGCGCCTGCGCTTCCTTCAACGACAGGTCGAGCTGACGCAGGTTCGTCTTCTGCTGCCATACCCGGAACCGGAAATCGCGCTCGAGCTCCCACGCGAGGAGGCCCTTCAGGAAACGCTGCTTCGCACGCAGGCGCTCCGCCTCGGCATCGTTGCCGAGACGCGCGAGATCGGCCTCGAGCGCGGAGAGCTCTTGCCACGCACGCTGCTGGTCGGCGGTGCCGAGCGCGGCGTAATCCTGCGTGCGCTCGATCCGCGCGACGTCCGCCTCGAGCTCCACGCGGCGCGCCGCGAGGCGCTCGAGGTCGATCAGCTCGAGGCGCTCTTCGATCGGCGGCAACCGCTGCTCGAACGCCCGAAGGCGCGTATCGAGGATGTCGTCGAATGCGCCGAGGCTCGCGCTCCACGCGTCGAGGTTCCGCAGGAGCAGCTGGAGGTCACGATAGTTCTTCAGCGCCTCCTGGAAGCCATGCGTCGACAAGAGCTCGTACAGGTAGCGGCTCTCCGGAGAATCGGGCACTGCATCGAGGCGCCAATACCAACCGCTCGCGTCGTCCTGCCGCGAGTCGACGAGCGCATCGAGCAGCGCGCCGCCGCGCACGGCTGCGATCGAGCGCTCGATTCGCGCGATCTCGGCGTCGAAAGCGTCGATCGCCTCGACGTAGTGATCGGCGGCCTGGCCGTCCGCGCCGAGCTGAGCGAACGCGTAAGGCACCGCGAGCAACGATTCCTGGACGGCCGGGTCGAGGAGGCTTCGGCCCTTCAGCTCGAGCCACGGCACGAGCGCCGCGCGATGATCCGCGCGCTCGGACTCCGCCCAGCCGACGCCGAGCAGCGCCTTCGTCGAGAACGGTCCCGTGAGCCGCACGCGCTGCAGGGCCGGCTTCGCGAGCGCCGGCTGGCCGGCTTGCAGCCACGCGTAGCCGAGCGCGACGTTCGCCTTGTCGCGGAGCGCGTTGCCCGTCTCGTTGCGCGGCTCGAACGGCGTCGTGCCGACCTGCTCGAGCATCGCGGCGCCGGCGGACGTCTGCCCGAGCCGAACGAGCGCGACGCCGAGGTTGTAGCGGGCGTAGCCGGCCCATGCGTTGTCACGGGAATTCCAGCCGGCGAGCATCGCCTCGGCTTCGGCAAACTTGCCCTGATCCATCGCGAGCTGCGCGGCGAGCAGCCGGCGCTCGGGCTCGAGCTCCGGCGGGAGCCGGCCGCCGATCCGCGCGAGCGCCTGCTCCGCCTCGGCGAAGTAGCCGCGCTGCCGCCAGATCTTCGCGAGGAAGAACCATGCGCGATCACGGAGTGCCGGATCGTCGCGCTCGTCGAGCATCCGCTCGAAGATCTCGCCCGCGAGGCGATGCTGGCCGTACGACAGATAAAGCCCGCCGAGCAGGAGCTCGGCCTCGGCGGCGTGCGAGGGAACCTCGTTCCGCTCGAACGCGGCGAGGAGCCGCACGAGCGCGCTGAAGTAATCCTGCTGATAGAAATGGAACAGAACCTCGCCGTACGCGAGATCCTGGACGGTGCTCGGTGCCCGCCGGTCATCGGCGTGCGCGTTGCCCGCAAGGACCGCGATGGCCGCGAGCGCGGCGATCGGAGCCGCGCGCGACCTCGGGTCACGCGATCCCGCCCGGCTCACCGCCCTACTCCCACTCCACGACGACGAATTCGGGCTGCAGCCGGCTCTCGCGGTCGGAGATCTTGAGCTCGATGTATTTCGGGCCGATGCCCTTCTCGAACGTCAGCGACGCGCCGCGACGGTACGCGCGATCGTGCGGCCCTTGCCCCGTGAAGAACGCGACGAGCTCGTGCTCGCCGGCGCGCACGTTCCCCGCGAAGAGGCGCTGGACGCCGCCGCGATAGAGCGCATCCACCTCGCGGTCGGTATAGAGGTAGCTCGCGACGTCCTTGCCGTCGAGCTTGAGCTCGACCGAATCGAGCGCGAAGAACTCGCCGACGTCCATCGAAACGAACACGGACACCTGCGTGCTCGCCGGGAAGAGCAGCTCCTCTTCGAGAAGGAAGAGATCGCGGTTCAGATCGACCGCGAGCTTCTTGAGCGCCTGCACCTCCTCGTCGAGCGTGCGGAACTCGCTCGCCCTCGCCTGCGCGGTATCGTCGACCGCGAACTGCGGCGCGGGGCTCCCCGCGTCCTGCGCCGCCGCAGTCAGCACGAAGCCTGCCGCGGCGAGCGCTGCGTGAAACATCGGCCGCAGGCGTCCCGCTCGCGGCTCGCGCGGCCGCGCGGCTCGCATCTCGTTCGACGACTCCAATCGCTCGTTCATTCCTCGCTCCGGCTCTTCCATGCTCACAGCTCGCGCAACAGCGTTCTCACGCGCTCGTCCGGCCGGACGTCACGCGCGTCGCCGACGAGCACGTCGCGCACGACGCCCCCGCGATCGATCAGCACGAGCGTCGGAAGCTTGTCGACGCGGTAGAGGCGGCCGGTTTCGCCGCGCGCGTCGATCAGCACGGGGAACTCGGCGTCGAGACGTGATGCAACGGCCTGCGCGCCTCGACGATCGTCGTCGAGGCTGACGACGAGGAGCACCAGGCCCGCGTCGCGATAGCGACGATACATGTCGGCGAGATACGTATCCCGTGCCCGGCACTCGCTGCACCACGACGCCGTGAACGCGAGCATCACGACGTCGGCGCGATGCTCGGACAACCGTACGTTGCTGCCCGCGACGCTCTTCAAAACGAAGTCCGGGGCATCAGCCCCGGCAACAGGTCCGGCCGCTTCCAGACCGCCAGCCGCGAGGGCCGCGAGAACAACCGCAAACGTAGAAAGGCTAAGTTTCATGCGTCGATTCCGAGCTCGGCCGCGGACGTCTCCGAAAAAAGGGGTCCGACACCGCTTCTCCGTGCGTGTACGGCCGCAGTCGAATCCGCGCCGGCGCCGACTCGGCCGAGCGACCATACGTCCGCCGCCGCGGCTCGGTCCATGAGCCAGGTCTCAGTCCACGAAGCACTGCCTCGTCGGCCACTCGCCGAGCCGAGCCGGTCGCCGCCGAACACTAAGGGGCCGGTGCGGAGAGCGGCAAACTGTCGGCGTGCGGAGACGTATCGGAACTCCGACATTGCCGGAGCCGGCTGTTACGAAGAGCGGAAATAATAGAAAGGAGAGAAAATGTGCCGCCCGGCGCTGCTCGTCAGCCGACCCACTCTCGCGCGTTGTCGAAGAGCCGCTGCCACGGCGCGCGCTCGCCCCACTCCGCCGGATGCCACGAGTGCTGCACCGTGCGGAACACTCGCTCCGGATGCGGCATCAGGATCGTCACGCGGCCGTCGTCGGTCGTGAGCCCCGCGATGCCGTTGGGCGAGCCGTTCGGATTCGCCGGATAGCGCGTCGCGGGCTCCCCTTGCCCCGTGACATAACGCAGCGCGACGAGCGTCCGGTCGCACGCGTCGAGATCCGCTTCGCTGCCGAACGCCGCGCGCCCTTCGCCGTGCGAGGTGACGATCGGCAGCCTCGAGCCCGCCATCCCGCGCATCAGGATCGACGGGCTCTCCTCGACCCGGACGAGCGACAGGCGCGCTTCGAACTGGTCGGAGCGATTCTTGACGAACTTCGGCCACGCGGCCGCACCGGGGATCAGCGACTTGAGCGCCGCGAGCATCTGGCAGCCGTTGCAGACGCCGAGCGCGAACGTGTCCTCGCGCGCGAAGAACTCCGCGAACATCGCGCGGACGCGCTCGTGGTAGAGGATCGTCTTGGCCCAGCCTTCGCCCGCGCCGAGCACGTCGCCGTACGAGAAGCCGCCGCACGCGACGAGACCGACGTAATCCGCGAGATGTTTGCGCCCCGCAAACAGGTCGCTCATGTGCACGTCGTGCGGCTCGAAGCCCGCGCGCCCAAGCGTCGCGGCCATCTCCCGCTGGCTGTTGACGCCCTGCTCGCGCAGCACCGCGACCTTCGGCCGCACACCGCGACCGGACGCACGCACCGCGGCGGGCACGTCGTCGACGTCGAACGTGAGGCGCGCATTCAAGCCGGGATCCGTCTCGTCGAGACGGCTCTCCATCGCCTCCCGCGCGCACTCCGGATCGTCGCGCAGCGACTCCATCCGGAACGTGAGCTCCGACCAGATCCGGTGCAGCTCGACGCGAGGCGCCGAGAAGAGCACTTCGTCGCCGCGGCTGACGACGATGTCCCGCGTCGTCGTCGGGATCGCGACCGCGTGCGCGTCGCCCGCGAGCCCATGGTCCATCAGGATCGACGTGACCGTGGGCAGATCCTGCGCGCGCACCTGGATCACCGCGCCCGGCTCCTCCGCGAAGAGCCACGCGAGGGGATCGACGCCGGGCGGCACCGTGATCTCGAGCCCCATTCGCGACGCGAACGACATCTCGACGAGCGTCACGAAGAGCCCGCCGTCCGAGCGGTCGTGATATGCGAGCACGAGCCCGCGCTCGCGCAGCGCGCGCTGCGCCGCGAAGAAGCGCACGAGCTTCGCCGGATCGTCGAGATCGGCCGGCTCGCCGCCGTACTCGCCGTAGCTCTGCGCGAGGCAGGAGCCGCCGAGCCGCAACCGTCCGCCGCCGAGATCGAGCAGCAGCAGCACCGTGTCACGCGCGTCGCGCGCGAGCTCCGGCGTCAGCGTGCGGCGCACGTCCGCAACCGGCGCGAACGCGGAGACGATCAGCGACACCGGCGCGGTCACGGAGCGTTCCTCGCCCTGCTCTCTCCAGACCGTCCGCATCGACAAGGAGTCCTTGCCGACCGGGACCGCGATGCCGAGCGCGGGGCAGAGCTCCTCGCCGACGGCCCGCACCGTCTCGAACAGCGTGTAATCGTCGTCGCGGAAGCCTGCCGCGGCCATCCAGTTCGCAGAGAGCTTGATGTCGCCGAGCGACACGACGTCGGCGGCGGCGATGTTCGTGACCGCCTCCGCGATCGCGAGCCGCGCGGACGCGGGTCCCCGCTTGATCGCGACCGGCGTACGCTCGCCCATCGCCATCGCCTCGCCGCTGTATCCGCTGTAGCCCGACGTCGTGACGGCGACGTCCGCGACCGGCACCTGCCACGGGCCGACGAGCTGATCGCGCGACGACATGCCGCCGACGGTGCGATCGCCGATGTGGATCAGGAACGACTTGTCCGCGACGGCCGGGAACGAGAGCACGCGCCGCACGGCGTCGTCGAGCGCGATGCCCGAATGATCCCAGGGCGGGATCGGCGCATTCGTGCGCCGCGCGCTGCGCGTCATCTTCGGCGGGCGCCCGAGCAGCACGTCCATCGGCATCGACACCGGCGTGTCGCCGAAGCGCGAGTCGCGCACGACGAGGTCGCGCTCGGCGGTCAGCTCGCCGATCACCGCGAACGGACAACGCTCGCGCTCGCAGAGCTTCTCGAAGACCGGCAGGTCCGCGGGCTCGATCGCGAGCATGTAGCGTTCCTGCGATTCGTTCGCCCAGAGCTCCATCGCGCTCATGCCGGGCTCGTCGCTCGGCACGTTCGCGAGGTCGACGATCGCGCCGCAGCCCGAGTGATCGACGATCTCGGGCACCGCGTTCGAGAGCCCGCCGGCGCCGATGTCGTGGATCGCCGCGATCGGGTTGCGCTCGCCGAGCGCCCAGCACGCGTTGATGACCTCCTGGGCACGGCGCTGCATCTCGGGGTTGCCGCGCTGCACGGACGCGAAGTCGAGGCTCTCCTCGCCTTCGCCGCTGCCCTGCGACGACGCCGCGCCGCCGCCCAGGCCGATCAGCATCGCGGGGCCGCCGAGCACGACGAGCTTCGCGCCGGGCCGCGCTTTGCGCTTCTCGATCTGCGACGTGCGGATGTTGCCGACGCCGCCCGCGATCATGATCGGCTTGTGATAGCCGCGCCATTCGCCGTCGGCGGAAAGCAGGCACGTGCGGAAATACCCGGCGAGATTCGGCCGGCCGAACTCGTTGTTGAACTGCGCGGCGCCGATCGGCCCTTCGAGCATGATCGAGAGCGGCGACGCGATCCGCGCGGGGCGGCCCGGGCTCTCGGCCTCCCACGGCCGCGGCCAGTCCGGGAGCTCGAGATGCGAGACGGTGAAGCCCACGAGGCCCGCCTTCGGACGCGCGCCGCGGCCGGTCGAGCCCTCGTCGCGGATCTCGCCGCCGGCGCCCGTTGCCGCGCCCGGGAACGGCGAGATCGCGGTCGGATGGTTGTGCGTCTCGACCTTGATCACGAGATGCGCGGGCTCGAGCGTCGCGCGATAGACGCCGGTGTCGGGATCGGGCTGCCACCACTCGGTCGTCGCGCCGTGCAGCACCGCCGCGTTGTCGCTGTACGCGGAAAGCACGCCGCGCGGCGACACGGCATGCGTGTTGCGGATCATGCCGAAGAGGCTCTTCGGCGCGGGCTGCCCGTCGATCAGCCAGTCCGCGTTGAACACCTTGTGCCGGCAGTGCTCGGAGTTGACCTGCGCGAACATCATGAGCTCGACGTCGGTCGGGTTCCGTCCGAGCGCGCGGAACTGCTCGACGAGGTAATCGATCTCGCCGTCCGCGAGCGCGAGGCCGAGCGCCGCGTTCGCGCGCTCGAGGGCCGCGCGGCCCGCGCCGAGCACGTCGACGCGCTCGCCCGGGCGCGGCGAGTGCTCGGCGAACAGCACGTCCTCGCGCGGCGGCGCATCGAGCAGGGTCTCCGTCATCCGGTCGTGGAGGAGCGGCGCGATGCGCGCGATCTCGTCGGACGCGAGGGGCCGCGACGCAGCGAGCAGCACGACGCGCCCGCGCTCGACGCGGTGCACCGGCAGCGCGCACATCCGCGCGATGTCCGTCGCCTTCGACGCCCACGGCGAGATCGTGCCGAGGCGCGGAACGACGTGGAGCGCAGTTGCCGCGCGGTCGGCCGAGCCCGAGAACGGGGGCTCGGCGCCCTTCGCGGCGCCGTCGCCGTACGCGAGGAGCGCGTCGAGCACGCCGCGCTCGCGATCGTCGAGCGGCCGCTCGAGGTGGACGTAGTGCACGAAGCGCGCGGCAACGTCCTCGATCACGCTCACGCGCTCGCGGAGCCTCTCGCGAAGCTTCGCGATGCGGAACGCAGTCTCGGCCGCGGGACCGGCCAGCTGCAGCATCGTCATGGATTCGGGGCGAAAAGCAGCGCCTTGGCGGGAGGCCGCTATGATACCGCCGCTATTCGATGTCTATCCAGCCGATCGCCGAATCTTGCTCGGCGATCGAGAAACGCACGGAGCGGCCGTCGAGCGCGCCGCCGAGCGCGCGCTCGACGTCCTCGCGCGAGTTGTTCCGCTCGCTCACGTGCATCGCGACGACCCATTGCAGGCCGCCGTGCAGCAACGCGCCGACGCAGGCCGCGGCCTGCGCGTTGCTCAGGTGCCCGTATGCGGATGCGACGCGGGCTTTCACCGCCGGCGGATAGCTGCCGCGCGCGAGCGATTGGGCCTCGTGGTTGAACTCGATCGCGAGCGCGTCGCAGCCGGCGAGCCGCTCCCGGATATGCCGCGTGACGTGCCCCGTGTCGGTCAGGAGCCCGAGCCGCCGGCCCCGCGCCGCGAACACGAACTGGCACGGCTCGCGCGCATCGTGCGGCACGGGGAACGGCTCGACGTCGATGCTGCCGATCGAGAGCCCGCGGTGCGCGGAGAACGGCTCGAGCTCGATCTCCGCGTCCTCGCCGGCGAGCGCCGCGAGCGCACGCCCAGTGCCGTGGCTCGTGAGCACGGGCGTGCCGTGGCGGCGGGCAAAGGTCCCCACGCCTCGCAGGTGGTCGACGTGCTCGTGGGTCACGAGCACGGCCGTGACGTCAGCGGGCGTCCGTCCGACCGCGGCGAGGCGCTGCTCGAGATCGCGATACGGCAGCCCGCAATCGACCATCAGAAGCGTAGTCCCCGATTCGACGAGCAGCGCGTTGCCGCGGCTGCCGCTCGCGAGCGACGCGAAACGCAGCACGGCGGGTTACTCCCGATGCGCAGTGCGCACGGCGCGCATCAGGAGTCGCGGGGTCCGCTCTTGCCGCCGCCCGGAGGCGAGTACAACGGCATCGGGAACTGGGCGATGTTGCCGCCTTCGATATTCGTGATCTTGCTGATGCCCTGCTTGTCGACCTCGTCGATTCGCAGCACCGAGTGCAGCGGGATGTACGTCCGCTTGACGCCCTGGAACTCGCTCTTGATCCGCTCCTCGGTGGGATCCACGACGACGGTCGAGCGAGTCCCGAACACGAGCTTCTCGACCTCGACGAAACCGAACAGCGATCCGTGGCTGACGCTGCGGGCGTAGATCTCGTAAACCTTACCCTGGTTCAGGAACAAGACCTTGTAAATCGGCTTCGACGACATTCCTCGGGGCTCCGACCTCTCGGAAGCCGCCGAGCTTAGCACGCTTTCCCCGAACGCGAAGTACGTCACGACAGCGAGGCGCGCAGCCGTTCCGCCGGGCCGTCGCTGAGACCCTTGTCACAGTACGCGCAACCGCTGCGAAGGTGCGCGGAGAACCGTGGCTATACTTCGTCCAATCCGAACCGCCGACGGAGGTTTGCTCGTGGCAACGATCTCGGCCCCCATGCAAGGACGGCTTCGATGGCGCTGCGTCTGACGATCGTCAGCAACAACGGCCCGTCGCTCGGAACACGCAGCGTGAAGGAGTTCGGGCCGAACGGCGGCACGATCGGCCGCTCGGTCCAGTGCGATTGGGCGCTGCCGGACCCGAAGCGCTATCTGTCGAGCCGGCACGCGAGCATCGACTTCCGCTCGGGCAGCTATTACATCGTCGACACGTCGATGAACGGCGTGTACGTGAACGATGCGGAGCAGCCGGTGGGACGCGGCAAGCCGCAGCGGCTGTTCGACGGCGACAGGCTCCGCATCGGCGAGTACGAGATCAGCGTCGAGATCGACGAGGATCCGATCGCGCCTCTGATCGAGGAGAACCACATCGACCCGGTCGACCTCGCGCAGCGCGTCGAGGCGCCCGAGCCGACCGGCGAAGAGATGGTCGACGCCTACGAGATCACCGGCGTCGGCATCGAGATGATGCTGACGGAGGACGAGCTCGAGACGCTGCACCCGCCTCCGAAATCGAAAGGCGCGTATTTCGAGATCATCGACGGGCCGAGCACCGACGCATCCGCACGCGGCTCCGGAGCTGCGGCTTCGGCGGCCGCCAAGGCCGGGGCCGCAGCGCTCGCCGATACCGACGTGTTCGAGGCGACGCAGCCGGTGCTGCTCGCTCCGCGGCGACCCGCGGCCACGGCTGCGGCGACGAAGCCCGCCGCGAAGCCGCGCAAGAAGCCTGCCCGCGCCGCGGCGCCGAACGCCGCGCCTGCCGGCGCGGCGCAGCCGGCGACGGCGGCACCGAACGTGGCCACCGGCCCGCGGACGCCCGCTGCGCAAGCGCCGGCCGCTCCGCCGACGGCCGCGGCACCCGCTGTCGGCGGCGCTGCCCCGGCATCGCCGTCGGCCGGTGCGCCGGCGATGCGAGCCGCGCCGGTGTCGGCGGCGAGAACGCTGGCCGGCAAGCCCTCCGCACCGACCGGCGGAAGCGTCGGCGCTGCCCACTCGGCACCGGTCGGCGGTGCGCCGCAAACAGCGACGTCGGCGCAACCTTCGCCGGCCGCGCAGTCCACGCCGCCCGCGCAACCTGCACCCGCTGCGCCGGCTGCACCGACCGCGCAACCGACATCCGCTGCGCAACCCTCGCAGGCGGCGCAGCCCGCACCGGCCGCGCGCCCCGCGCAGGCGGCGCAACCGGCGCCGCTCCGCGGACGCGCGCTCGACCTCGAGCCGTTCTTCCGCGGCGCCGGCGTCTCCCCCATCGCCGTGCCGCCGCAGAAGGCCGACGCGTTCCTGTTCGGTCTCGGCCAGATCGTGCGCGCGATGATCGTCGGCCTCACGGAGAGCCTGCACCTGGTCGCGCAGCAGAAGAACGCGCTGCGGCTCACGGGCGCGACGCCGGACGACGAGAGCGACAACCCGCTCAAGCTTCCGACCGCCTTCGACGAGACCTTCGCGAACCTGCTCCTTCGCGAGTCCCCGGACCTGCCGCCCGTCGATGCGGTCCGCGACGCGTTCGACGACCTGCAGCTGCACCAGCAGGTCGTTCTAAAGGCCGTCCGCAGCGCGCTCGACACGTTCGTCGCGAGGCTCGATCCCGAAGAGCTCGAGAGCAAGTTCACGCGCGGGCGCGGGAACGTGCTCGTGAACGCGGCGAACCGGCTGAAGTACTGGGACTTCTACAAGGATCTCTACGACGTCGTCGCGCACCACCCGCCGGGCGAGCTGCCGCTGCAGTTCCTCGAGGATTTCGCGCAGGCGTACGAGCAAGAGCTCGAGCACCTCGAGAACGGCCCCGCGCCGGCGGCGGAGCGGCAGGCAGGCTGAGCGGTCAGGCCGGCGCCGGCACCGCGGCCTGCTTGCGCGCGCTCCGTGCGACGTGCGCTTTCGGCCGATACGGCCTGAACAGAATGATCGTCAGATCGTCCGGCTTGCTCGGCTGACCCGAGCCGTTCCTCTTCATCCGCCCGAGCGCCTTCTCGACCAGCCGATCGGCTGCGGCGCTGATCGGCCCCGTTCGGATGATGTCGACGATCTCGTCCGCGAAGAGGTTGTCGAGCAAACCGTCGCTCGCGAGCAGCACCGTATCGAACGTCGCGAGCTTGACCGCGCCGCCGATCTCGACGCGCATGTCCTCGGTGCCGAGCACGTTGAAGAGCACGTGCCGGTCCTCGTGCTGCACGGCCTCGTCCTCGTCGAGGAGTCCCGCTTCGACGGCGAAGCCGGTCGGCGAGTGCGGGACGACGCGGCGCTTGATCCGCCCGCGCTGCCCCACGGCAATCAGCTCCGAGTCGCCGACGTGGTAGCTGCGCATCCGCTGCTCGACGATCTCGGCGATGACGAGCGTCGTCGCCGCGCCGCGCGCGAGATCGATCACGGAGCGGTTCGCCTCCTCGATCGCGTCGAGGATCGCGGGCCTCAACCCTGCGACGGGATCGGCGCGGCCGGTCAGGACCCTCGATAGCGTCTCGACCGTGATGTTGGATGCTTCGCGTCCCGCGGGCGTGCCGCCGACGCCGTCCGCGACGGCGAGGACGAGCGCGTCGTCGGATAGCCAAATAATGGCCGCCGCGTCCTCGTTCGGCGTGTCCTTCTCCGGAGAACGGAGGCTCCGCAGCGCAACCAGCCCCTGCGGAAACTCCCTGTCCACCGAGACGTGATCCGACGCGCCCAGGAACAACTGGACGCGATCATCGGTTGTGCTCATCGTGCCAGCGCTTTCGTGCACCAGGGACAGTGATGCCAGAAATCCGTATCGACGCCCCATCGGCACGACGGGCAGCGAGTCTTGCTGCCCGGAAGCGCCCACGCGCGCTTCACCTTCGCATGGCACCACGGGCAATACCGCATGAACGGCATCAGCGGTCCGCGGCAGCCCGGGTTCTCGCAGTGCTGCGTGTAGCGGCGGTCTCCGTACGTGCGGCTCGTCTGCACCTCGAAGCCCGGACCGTAGCACCATGCGCAATACTGCCAATCGAGCTTCGAGCCGCGGTGACAGCGGGGACAAGTCGCCGGGAACGTCGTCTCGAACTTGTCGAGCGGCTTGTCGGCGCCGCACCACGGACACGCGAGCATGGGCTCGGAGACCGGGCCCGTGCAGTAACGGCATTCGTAACGCGTGTCGAGCACCTTGCGGTACTTGCGCTGGAACTGGCGGAACAGCACCTTCTGCCAGAGCGCGGGATCCTCGGCGCCGTTGCTTCGTTTCGTGCTGCGCTTCTTCTTCGCCGCCCCGTTCCTGAGCCGCTTGAACTCCTCGTACATGACGACGGCGTTCCTGTAGCGGTCCTCGGGCCGCACGGCGACGGCCTTGCGCAGCCAGTCGACGAGCTTCGGTTTCAGCTTCGCGCGCACGCGCTGGATCCCGGGCGGGGGCCAGTCGTACGGCCACTCGATCAGGTGCCCGGAGAAGAGCTCGTAGATGACGAGCCCGAGCGAAAAGACGTCCGACTGGAACATCGGCCGTCCGACGGCCTGCTCCGGCGCGATGTACCCGACTGTTCCCGATCCGGATGCCTTCAGCGTGTGCTGAGCCACCTTCGAGTATCCGAAATCCGTCAACCGGAGCTGATTATCGGGGAACAGGATGAAATTATCCGGCTTGATGTCACAGTGTATGACGTTGCAGCGGTGCGCATGGGCCACCGCGGCAAGGGCCTGCTCGGTCAGGTGGAGCGCGGTCTCGGTCGAGATACGCCGGCGCATCCGTTCCGCGAGCGAGAGCTCGCCGAGCGGCATCGAGATCACGAAGTGCCCGTCGATATACGACGCGTCCCGGATCGGCATGATGTTCGGATGCTCGAGCCGCGGCGCGAGACGCGCTTCACGTTTGAAGTCGACGAGGAAGTAGTCGCTCATGCCGTTCTCGTGCGGCACCTTCAGAGCGACGCGCATGTCCTGGATCGTGTCGAGCGCCTGGTACACGGCCGCCACCGGCCCGTTCGAGATGCGGCGTTCGATGCGGTACTTTCCGAGTTTCTGTCGCGCCTTCAGCAAGGACGTCACGGTACTTTGCAGAGCTAACTAAATCCCAAACCCTGCGGAGCCGGATGCGAGGCCGTGCCGTCAACGAGCTGACGACCGGCAACCGCTCGGCTCCGGCGATCCTGCTCCCCGACTGACCCCATTCCGAAAAGACGGTTCGGCGCGGACCTGTTCTCGATCGGCTTCGTGCGCCGGACGGCCCGGCATACGAAGACTCGCGCCGGCGCGTCAATCATCCTTCTACCATCAATTCCGGTCAAACGGGACGCCCGAGGCCCGATGCCGTATCCTAGCCGCGTCGCCACCGCCTCCTGACGATGAAGCAACTCACGATAGGCGAGCTCGCCAAGATGGCCGGCGTCTCGCGCTCGATGCTCCGCTACTACGAGGAGCAGGGGCTCTTGAAGCCGGCGGGACGAACGTCCGCAGGCTACCGGCTGTACTCGCCGTCGGCCGCCGAGATCCTGCTCTTCATCCAGCGAGCGCAGCGCCTCGGCTTCTCGCTCGCGGACATTCAGATCCTGATCGAGCGGCTCGGCGGCGACGGGCCGTTCGACGAGACCCTCGTCCAGCTCGCCGAGGAGCGCTATCTGCAGATCGAGCGCCAGCTCACCGATCTGCTCGTGCTGCGCCACGAGATGGCGGCGTTCCTGTCGGATCTCAATACCCGGATCGAGAGCGGCGCGGGCAGCGCCCGCGATCTCTATCAGCAGCTCGTCCGGCGCGTCTGCGGCCACGAGCCCGGCGCGACGCCGCCGAAGGAGGCGCTCGCGTGGCTGCTCGAGCGGACCGGCTGCGCGCTCGCGAGCCTCGACCGCGACGAGGTGCTCGGCGCGCTCGAAGGGCGGCACATCCACATCTGGCGGGACGAGGCCGGCTACCGGGTGCTCGTGCCGGGGCACGATCCCAGGCTCGAGGCGGCGCTCGCCGCGATCGCGCGCGTCGAGGCCGATTGCCACGCGCACGAGACGCCGCGGCTCGAGCGCACCGACGAGGGTTACCTCTTCGTCGCCGAGGGCGACCGGGCGTTCCTGTTCGCGCAGTTCTTCCTCGACCTCGAGCACGCCGGCGGCCGCCGCGCGTCGTGACCCGCCGCACGCGGCGCGGTCCAAGCCCTTGACCTTCAAGCCGACTTGAAGGTCTACCCTTGCCTGCGAGGTTTTCACGACGCGAGGCCCATTCGGAGGCATGTCCGCCGCGCCCGACACGATCGATCTACAGCACGCCTCGGAGCCCTTCCGCTTCAAGGTCGGCGGCATGGACTGCGCGAGCTGCGCGAAGACCATCGAGCGTGGCCTCGCGGAGCTCGACGGCGTCGACGAGGTCCGCGTCAGCTTCACGACGGAAACGATCGAGGGACGGGGGACGGTCGCGGCCGACGCCGTGCGGCAGCGAGTCGAGGCGCTGGGCTACAAGCTCGTCGACGACGCTCCGGCGGCGCCCACGGATGAGCGGGGCGGCCTCGCGGGATTCTTGCGCTTCCTGTGGCACGAGCCGCCGCTCAGGCTCGCGCTCGTGCTCGGCCTCGTCGTGCTCGCGACGGCGCCGCTCGCGCTCGGTGCATCGGCGGGCGCGGAGCGCTTCGTCGAGCTCCTCCACCTCGCGGTGATCGCGATCGCGGGCTTCCCGATCGCGCGCCGCGCCGTCACGTCCCTCTTCTACGCGCGGCGCATCACGATCGACCTCTTGATGACCACGGCCGCCATAGGCGCGATTGCGATCGGCGAAACCGGCGAGGCGGTGACGGTCGTGCTGCTCTTCACGCTCGGCGAGGCGCTAGAAGGCTACAGCGCGGCGCGTGCCCGCGCGTCGCTCGGCAGCCTCCTCGCGCTCAAGCCTGCCGAGGCGACCGTGATCCACGAGCACGACGGGCATCGCCACTACCGGACGATACCGGCGGCCGACTTGAGGCCCGGCGACCGCGTGCTCGTGAAGCCCGGCGAGAAGATTCCGGCGGACGGGCGGGTCGTCGCCGGCGCCTCGACGGTCGACCAGTCCGCGATCACCGGCGAATCCGTGCCGGTGTCCGTGTCGGCCGACGCGGAGGACGAGGTCTTCGCCGGCACGATCAACGGCGACGGCACGCTCGAGATCGAGGCGTCCCGCGGGGCGGAGGACTCGACGATCGCGCAGATCGCGCGGCTCGTCGAGCAGGCCCAGGCGCAGCGCTCGCCGGCCGAGCGCTTCGTCGACCGGTTCGCGCAGTGGTACACGCCGGCCGTGGTCGCGCTCGCCGTCGCCGTCGCGGTCGTGCCGCCGCTCGCGTTCGGCGAGCCGTTCACGACGCCGAACGGCGATGCGCCCGGCTGGCTTTATCGCGGGCTCGCGCTCCTGATCGTCGCGTGCCCGTGCGCGCTGATCATCAGCATTCCGGTGACCGTCGTCAGCGCGCTGACGCGGCTCGCGAGCCTCGGCGTGCTCGTCCGCGGCGGCGCTCGGCTCGACGAGCTCGCGCGCGCGAAGGTCTTCGCGTTCGACAAGACCGGCACGCTGACCCGCGGCCGCCCGACGGTGTCCGGCGTCCGCGCGCTCGACTGCACCGTCGGCGGCGTGCATCGGACGCACGACGGCGAGGACGCCGAGTGCGCGTCGTGCGACGATCTCGTCGCGCTCGCGGCATCCGTCGAGCGCGGCTCGGCGCACCCGTTCGCCCGCGCGGTCGTGCACGCGGCGGAGGAGCGGCGCGTCGTGCACCGCTACGGCCACGCGACCGACATCACGTCGCACTCGGGGCGCGGCGTCAGCGGCACGCTGAACGGGCGCCGCGTCACCGTCGGTCACGCCGCCCTCTTCCGGCCGTCGCCCGACGTCGACGCGCTCGTCGCGGAGAACGGCGACGGCACGAGTTTGATGCTCGTCGGCGAGGACGACGCCGTGCGCGGCTACATCACCGTCGAGGATCGGCCGCGCCCGACGACGGCGGCCGCGCTGAAGGCGCTCAAAGCGATCGACCGCGACCTCCGCGTCGTGATGCTGACGGGCGACCGGCGCGGCGTCGCGGAATCGCTCGGCGAGGAGCTCGCCAACATCGACGAGATCCATGCGGAGCTCCTGCCCGAGCAGAAGCTCGAGACGGTGCGGCGGCTCGAGGCCGAGCACGGCGCCGTCGCGATGGTCGGCGACGGGGTCAACGACACACCCGCGCTCGCGGCGGCACGCCTCGGCATCGCGATGGGCGGCGCGGGCTCGCATCAGGCGATGGAGATCGCGGACGTCGTGCTGATGCAGGACGATCTCGAGCGGCTCCCGCAGGCCGTTCGGATCAGCCGCAAGACCCGTCGTCTGATCCGCGAGAACATCGCGCTCAGCCTGGGCTTGAAGCTCGCGTTCCTCGCGCTCGCGATCCCCGGCCTCGCGACGCTCTGGATGGCCGTCCTCGCCGACGTCGGCGCGACCGTGCTCGTCACGCTGAACGGCATGCGGATGCTCCGCGCGGAGTAGCGCCGGGCATCACGAAGCGTCCCGAGATCGACCGCCCGAGCCGGGCTCCAGCCGTCGTGACGTCGACGCACGGGCACCGAAAAAGGTGTCTGACACGAATTCTCGGCCCGGAGTAGACTCCGAGAACGGGACGAGCCGCGTCAGGGGGTACATCCATGCGAGTCAACACAGTTCTCGTCGGAGGGCTCTTGTCGGTTCTGGCCGCGTCGCCGGCTGCGGCGCAGCAGGCAGGCGGCGAGACGGTCGCCGAGCCGTTCAAGCTCGGCACGTTCGAGATCGACGGTCGGCCCGAGGTCGGCATCGTGCTGCGCGACCGGTTCGTCGTCGAGCTCGACGAGGCGAACGCCGCGCTCGAGCTCGATCCGGTCTATGTCGAGATCCCGATGCCGGAGGACATGCTCGCGCTGATCGGCCGCTACGAGTACGGGATGAAGCGCAGGCTCTACGAGATCGTCGATCACGTCGTCGGATCGGGCGCGCTCGACGACGCTAGCCGGCCCGCGTACGTGCACGACGTCGCCGCGCTCCGCGCGCTGCCGCCGATCATGTATCCCGGCAAGATCCTGAACGCGGCCGTGAACTTCTACTCGCACGTGAACGAGACGGGCACGCCTGAGGAGATCGCCGAGGCACGGCGGCAGCGGCGCGAGAACCGCGGCGTGCCGTACCTGTTCCTGAAGCCGAGCCGAGGCGCGGTGATCGGCCACGGCGGCACGGTGAAGATTCCGTACGGCCGCGACCGCACGGACTGGGAGGTCGAGCTCGCGACGGTGATCGGCCGCCCGGCGAAGTACGTGTCCGCGGCCGACGCCGAGGACTACATCTTCGGCTACATGATCTCGCTCGACATCTCGGACCGCGGCGGCCGGCCGCCCGGCGGCGCGCCGTTCACGACGGACTGGTTCGTCGGCAAGGGCCACGACACGTTCGCGCCGCAAGGCCCGTGGATCGTGCCGAAGGAGTTCTACGGCGATCCGATGGAGCGGCTGCATCAGACGCTGACCGTCGACGGCGTGCTGATGCAGGAAGCACGCGCCGGCGACATGATCCATTCGCTGTACGAGCTGATCGAGTACGCGTCGTCGATCATCACGCTGTTCCCCGGCGACGTGATCAACAACGGCACGTCGGGCGGCGTCGGCATGGGCACGGCCGTGCGCGGCGAGCAGCGGTTCCTGAAGGACGGCGAGACGATCACCGCGACGATCGAGGGCATCGGCACGCTCGAGGTGTCGGTCGTCGCCGAGGAGCGGCCGCCGCAGGGGACGGGATCGCAGCTGCCGCCGGTCGAGTCGTACCGCAGCCCGTAGCTTCGTCGCCGAGAGGTGCACCGACCGCCGCGCCGAGCGCATCGACGCGGCGTTCTCCGTGACCGACCCACGGTGTGCACGCGAAGCAGATTTCTCGTGCGGGCATCGGGGCCGTGTAGCTTTTCTTGCGCGTCCCGGAGCTTCGCATTCACAAGATCAGCCGTTTCTGCTACAAGCGGGAACAGGCCCTGAGGTCCGGAATACGACCATGCGCGTCGCAGCTCTCGCGATCGGCGCGGTCGCCGGCGCGATCGTCGGCAGCGCCGCCACTTACGTGACGTTGGGCACGAGCACCGTCGGCCGGAGTGCTTGGGCGCCGACGGTTCCGTCGTCTGCAAGCGCCGCCGCCCCGCCCACGGTGGCCGATGCGGAGCCTGCGCCGCTGCCGACGTCCGAACGTCTCGCGGTCTACGCCTACGCGAACGAGAGCACGGAGCCGGACGAGCTCGAGTTCCTGATTCAGCGCGCCGCCGCGCTGCCGGCGTCGCACCGCCGCACCTTCGAGCTCGACGCGCTGCTGATGCGCCTCGCGGAGCTCGATCCGCGGCGCGCCGTGCGTTTCGCGCGCACGCTGCGGCTCGAGACCGAGCGTCTCGTCCCGCTGTTCCAGTCGTGGGCCGAGCGCGACGCCAATGCGGCGCTCGCGGAGCTTCGCCGCTTCGAGAACCTGGGAGCGGTGCGCGAGATCGCGCTGGCGCTGCTCGACGTGCTCGGCGACGACGAGCGCGGCCTCGAGCGCATCGAAACCGTCCTGTCGCCGGCGCAGATCCCGGCGTTCAGGCAGGACGCGGTTGTGCGGCTGACCGCACGAGATCCGTTTCGCGCGCTCCGGGCGGCGCTCGCGCTCGGCGACACCGCGTCGCGCACGCGCGCGGTGTCCCGGATCGCATCGGAATGGGCAGAGCGGGATCCGGCTGCCGCGCTCGCGCAAGTCGACACGATCGCAGACGAAACGCTGCGCCGCAGCTACCAGACGACCGTGCTGTCCGAATGGGCGCGGATCGACCCGGACGCCGTCTTCGAGCATCTCCGCGCAAACCGCGGTGGCGGCGAGACGGGCGAGCTCGTTTCCGTCCTCTCGTCCCTCGCGCCGGCGGACCCGGACGGCGTTCTCGAGCTCGCCGACGCGTTGCCCCGCGAGATGCGTTGGGTGGCGCAGCAGTTCGCGCTCACCGTGATCGCCGAGCGCGATCCGTACGCGGCGATCGAGAAGCTCGACGCGCTGCCGAGGGACGCCAATCGCGAACAGCTCCTGTCGACGATCGCGCAGGCCTTCGCGAGACGGGATCCGGACGGCGCGCTCGAGTGGGCGAAGTCGCTGCAACCGCCGTCGCAGAACGCGCTCATGTCGGTGCTGAACGGAATCTCAACGGTCGATCCGGAGCGCGCCGTCGATCTGATGCTCGAAGGCGATCTCGGCATGACTCGACCGACGATGCTGCCGTTGCTGCTGATGTCGAACGCGGCGGCCGGCCGGCTGGACTCGGCGCGAACCGCGGCGATCGCGGACCGGCTCGTCGCGAGCAACGACATCAACGTCGTCAGCCAGATCGGGACGCTGATGTCCGCCTGGTCCCGCCGTGACCCGCAAGCTGCGCTCGATTGGCTGCTGCGGAACGCGGAGCGCGCCGGGCGGCACGCGGTTACGCAGGTTGCGTCCCAGCTCGCGGCGGACGATCCGCTCACGGCCGCCGGCGTGATCGACCGTCTGCCGTCAGAGCTTCAGGGCGACTGGCTGCAAAGCGTCGCGGCGGGATACGCGCAGTCCGACGCCGAGGCCGCTGCCGCATGGATCCTGCAGTACGAGGGACGACCCGGCTTCGCGGAGAGCCTCGCGGTGATCGCGCCGGCGCTCGCCCAGTCCGATCCGCGCGCGGCCGCGCGCCTGCTCGATCGCGTCGACGGTCCGCTCGCGACGTTCGCCGTGTCCCAGGTCGCCGCTGCGTGGGCGGTCAGCGATCCGGTCGCGGCGGCCGATTGGGCGATGCAGCTCGGCGATGCGACGCTGCGAGCGAATGCGCTGACCGGCGTCGTCACCAATTGGGCCAATCAGGACATGGACGGGGCCCGGCGCTGGCTGCTTGCCCAGCCGCGAAACGACCTGCGCGATCAAGCTTTGCGGCAGCTGGTGCAGATGACGGTCATGCGGGATGGCGACGTCGACAGCCAGCTTTTCGATGCATTCAGCAACGACGCGATGCGGCAAACCGCCGTGATGAGCGCCGCGGCGATGCTCGGCGGGCGGGACCGTGACGCGGCGAGGCGCCTCGTGGACCTTTACGTGACGGACCCGCAGCTGCGGCAGCAGGCGTACGCGATGATGGACAGGACCGGGGTGAACGTCTCCGTCGCTGCGCCGGGCATCGCGCTCACGCCCTCGGGCATCCCGATCGTGCCCCCGAACGTCTCGGCCGTGCGCCAAGGCTTCGCCGTCGCACCTTCGAACGTCGTCATTCGTTGAGCTCGGTCTTCCCGGCAGCGGCTGCGCCGCGCAGCACCTTGCCGGGATTCATGATCCCCTTCGGGTCGAGCGCGCGCTTCACGGCGCGCATCAGCGCGAGCGCCTCCGGCGAACGATAACGCTCGAGCTCGACCGCCTTCAGCACGCCGACGCCGTGCTCCGCGCTGAAGCTGCCGCCGAGCCGCGCCGCGAGATCGTGCACGGCGCGCGAGAGCGCATCGGCCGAGCGCTCGCGAAACTCCCCGATCGTCGAGCCCGGCGGCGGCAACAGGTTGTAGTGCAGGTTGCCGTCGCCGATGTGGCCGTACACCGAGACTCGATGCGGCGCGACGCGCGGAAGCTCGGCCGCGGCGAGATCGAGGAACCTCGGCACGTCGGAAATGCGCACGGAGACGTCGTGCTTCACGCTGCCGTCGACGCGCTCGGCCTCCGGCACACGCTCGCGCAGCGCCCACAACGCATCGCGCTGCGGGCCCGACTCGGCGATCACGCCGTCGATGATCTCGCCGGCCTCGATGCCGTGCGTCAGCACCCGCTCGAGCGCGTCGCGCAGCGTACCGTCGGCGTCGCTCGACGCGAGCTCGAGCAGCAGGTAATGCGGATGCGCCGCGTCGAGCGGATCGCGCGCGTCCGCGACGTGGCGCAGCACGAGCTCGAGCGACGCGCGCGACACGTATTCCGCGGAGACGACCCGATCGCCGCTCTCGCGCCGCGCGCGGCCGAGCAGCGCGCCCGCCGCGGCCGGGCTCGAGACGGCGACCCATGCGGTCTCGTGCGCGGTCGGCATCGGAAAGAGCTTCAGCACGGCCGCCGTGACGAGCCCGAGCGTGCCTTCCGCGCCGACGAAGAGCGATTTGAGGTCGTAGCCCGTGTTGTCCTTGCGAAGCCCCTTGAGCTCCGATAGCACCTGACCGTTCGGCAGCACAACCTCGAGCCCGAGCACGAGGTCGCGCATCGTGCCGTAGCGCAGCACCGCTAGGCCGCCCGCGTTCGTCGAGATGTTGCCGCCGATCTGGCACGAGCCTTCCGAGCCCATGCTGAGCGGAAAGAGCAGCCCGTGCTCCGCCGCCGCGGCCTGCGCATCCGCGAGCACGACTCCGGCCTCCGCCGTCATCGTGAAGCCGACGGCGTCGACGTCGCGGATGCGCCCGAGGCGCGACATCGACACGAGCACGTGGCGCTCGGCGTCGAACGGCGTCGCGCCGCCGCAGTAGCCGGTGTTGCCGCCCTGCGGCACGACGCCGAGACCCGCCTCGTGGCAGATCGCGAGGATCCGCGCGCATTCGTCGACGGATGCCGGCTGCACGATCAGCGCGGCCTCGCCGCGATAGAGACGCCGCTCGTCGACGAGGAAGCGTTCGGCGTCGGCGCCGGACACGACGCCGGAAGGGCCGACGACGTCGGCGATGGCTTCGAGTGCGCGGGTTCGGTCCAGTTGGATAGCTCCTCTTCGAGGGCGCATTATCGCGCAAGCACCTCTACGCTGCGTGGCGCGGCCGTGAATGGAATCGATGCGATGAAGAGCGAGGACGCACCCGCATGAGCCGCGTGACCTCGGTCCGCCGCGTCGGCGGCCTGCGCTCGATGCCCGCCGGCATCTGGGCGCTCGGGATCGTGAGCCTCCTGATGGACGTCTCGTCGGAGATGATCCATGCGCTCCTGCCCGTCTTCCTCGTCGGCACGCTCGGCGCGAGCTACGTGTTCGTCGGCGTCATGGAAGGCGTGGCGGAAGCGATCGCGTCGATCACGAAGATCTTCTCCGGCGCCGTCAGCGATCGGCTCGGCCGGCGCAAGCCCCTCGCGGTGCTCGGCTACGGGCTCGCCGCCGTCACGAAGCCGATGTTCGCGCTCGCGCCGGCCGCGGGCTGGGTGCTGACCGCGCGGTTCATCGACCGAGTCGGCAAGGGCATCCGCGGCGCGCCGCGGGATGCGCTCGTCGCGAAGCTCGTGCCGGCGGAGGCTCGCGGAGCCGCGTACGGGCTGCGGCAGGCCCTCGATACCGTCGGCGCGTTCGCGGGCCCGCTTCTCGGGATCGCGCTGATGGCCGCGACCGGCGACGCGCTCCGCACCGTGTTCTGGATCGCCGTCGTTCCGGCCGTGCTCTCGGTCGCGGTGCTGATCCTGCTCGTGCGCGAGCCGCCGGAGCCGCCGCGGACCGGCCCCGCCTACGAGTTCCGGCTCGCGCTCGGCTCGCTCGGCCGGGCGTACTGGTGGCTGATCGCGGTCGCCGCGCTCTTCACGCTCGCGCGCTTCAGCGAGGCGTTCCTCGTGCTGAAGGCCGACGATGCGGGGCTCGCGATCACGCTCGTCCCGCTCGTGCTCGTCGTGATGAACGTCGCCTACTCGCTCTCCGCGTATCCGGCGGGGCTCGTCTCGGACCGGCTCGACCGGTACGGCGTCCTAGGCTGCGGGGCCTTGCTGCTCGTCGCGGGCGACGTCGTGCTCGCGTTCGCCGACACCGTCGCCGCGACGCTCGTCGGCGTCGTGCTCTGGGGGCTGCACATGGGGTTCACGCAGGGACTCTTCGCGGCGCTCGTCGCCGATGTGTCCGACGACCGCGTGCGCGGCACCGCGTTCGGCGTGTTCAACTTCGTCACCGGCGTCGTGCTGCTCGCGGCGAGCGTGCTCGCGGGCGTGCTGTGGGAGCGGTTCGGGCCGGACGCGACGTTCCTCGTTGGGGCAGGCCTGACGAGTGCCGCGTGCGTCGCGTTGTGGGTGCTCCACTCGACGGGGCGGCTCCGGGCCGCGAAAGCGCCTTAGCGGGGAGTCCTAGCGAGCGCCTTCCAACAAACCGCTCTGCGCGATCCCGTCGAAGACGAACTGCACGGCCATCGCGGCGAGCACGATGCCGAAGACCCGCGTGACGACGGCCATGCCGGTCACGCCGAGCAGCCGGACGATCTCCCCCGCGAGGAGCAGCGCGACCAGCGTCCCGAGCAACATGAGCAAGAGGCTTCCGATCACGACCGCCTGCAGCAGCATGTTGCCCGACGCGTTGCTCATCAGCAGGATCGCGGCGCCCATTGCGCCGGGACCCGCGATCAGCGGCGTCGCGAGCGGGAACACCGAGATGTCCTGCTTGGCCGCGGCCTCGCGCGTCTCCTCCTCGGTCGGCGAGTGCCCGCCGACCGAGCGCGCGAACACCATCTCGATGCCGATCAGCAGGAGCAGCACGCCGCCCGCGGTGCGGAGCGCGGGCAGCGATACGCCAAGGACGTCGAGCAGCGGCTCGCCGACGAGCGCGACCGATACCAGGATGACGCCTGCGATGAGGACGCCCCGGATCGCCATCAGCCGGCGCGCCTGGCGCGTCGCGGTCGGCGTCAGCGCGGCGAAGATCGCGGCGACGTCGAGCGGCCCGATCGTCGCGAAGAACGCGGCGAGCGCGACGACGGCGGTTTCGAGGATCTGGTCGGCCACGGTCGGGTCGGAGTCACGGCGCGGGGTGCCGGTACCGACGCATTGTATCGGTCGGGTTTGCGGACGACGAACAGCGACGCGGTGCGGCACGGGTTCGGCGCGCGCCGAGGCGAACGGAATCAGCTTTGCGAGCCCACGAGTCGAGGCCTCGATGCCGTATCATCCCGGCCCGGTACCTGGTCCGGGCCGCCGGCCAAGGCGGTGTTTCGATCTACGAGGACACGCGAGAATGAGCTATCTGTGGGTCGCCTTCGGCGGCGCGCTCGGCAGCGTGGGCCGTTACGCGGTCGGCCGCGCCGTGGCCCGCTTCGCCGACGGCGCGTTCCCGTGGAGCACGCTGATCGTCAACGTATCGGGCGCGCTGCTGATCGGCTTCCTCGCCGGGCTCGGCACGGCAGACGGCCGCTCCACGCTGTCGGCGGACGCGCGCGGTTTTCTCCTCGTCGGCGTGCTCGGCGGCTTTACGACGTTTTCGTCGTTCAGCCTGGAGACGCTGCATCTCGTGCGGGACGGCCAGTGGATCGGCGCCGCGGTCAACATCCTGGCGTCGGTCGGCCTTTGCCTACTCGCCGTGGCGATCGGCTTCGGGGCAGCGTCCACGCTATCGCGTTGACGGATCGGGGGCGCCCTCGCACATACCTCAGCCGACGCGCGCAATCAAGCCGATATTCGGCCCCGCCTCGTCGAACAACTCTGCTAGAATTGCGCGCGGAGGGATGCCGGAGTGGTCGAACGGGCTTGACTCGAAATCAAGTGTACGGTTTTTCCGTACCGTGGGTTCGAATCCCACTCCCTCCGCCAGAACCCCATTCCCAGAACCCCATTCTGTTGTCGCTCGCTCAGCGACACCTCGCATAACCGGGCGCCTCACGTTCCGGATCGATTTCGCTGCCTGTTTCGGTAGCTCTGCACTTGCGCGTTGGATACATCACTCGGATAACAGATCGGACTAGCACCGCCTGGCCTGCTGTACGCCGAACGAGCTCCACAACGGCGACCCGCGCGGTCTACGTTGTAGGGACAGGGACAGCTTCCAGAATACGAACGAATAGACTCTTCGACGATCCTCTGCCGCACCTCCGCATCCGACAACGAGTGAATATCCTGAGCGTCGGCGGACGACGCGAGTAGCAACGCCCCGATAAGCACGGCGGGCAATCGCTGAGTACGCATTGATTACGGTGTCCTTGCATTGTTCTCGTTCTCACGACATTACCGAAGAGCGCTCTCTACGGTCGTGAACGCAACTCACGCTTCCGAAGACCCGAAACGCAACGCAGTCACGAGATTTACGCTGGTGCACTACATCCTGAGTGGTCAGCAGCAGCCCCAGAAGAGACGGCTGTCGCCGCAAATGGCCTCTCGCCGTACTTCGGCTTTCCCGGCATATGCCGATCCGACTCCGCTACGCCTACCCGTAACTCGCCAACCGCTGCGGCGCGCGGCTTCACAATCCTGTGCAAAGGAGCAAGCGTTGCGTTGTGCCACCAATCACGACTTGAGTCACAGACAAGTGGTAACGTACCGCTTTCCGCTTACTGGGGACTTTCACCGTGCGCAAGGGATTGCCGCTGCTCACCGCAGCCTCTTGTCTGACTTTCGCAGCCGCGCCGATGGCGCAAGCGCCGTTGCCGAACCTGCAAGTACGCCCGCCGCAGACACCCACGATACGCCCGGAGGCGGTCCCACGGATCCAGCTCCCGTCGGAGATCGAGCGCTGCATTCAGCAGGGCGGTGAAGACTGTGACGGCGACGGCGTCAAGTCGTACGCGTTCGGCGGTTTCGACTGCGACGACACGGACCGGAACCGTTATCCAGGCAACTCCGAGGTCCCCGATTTCGACGGCCACGACGAGGACTGCGATCTGCAAACCATCGGGAACATGGATCGCGACGGCGACGGCTTCATCGACAACCGGGTCTTCAACGCCGGAGGCGCGCGCGGCGACGACTGCGACGATACGCGCCGCTTCATCCACCCCGGCGCCGCGGAGCTGCCGAACAAGATCGACGACGACTGCGACGGCGAAATCGACAACCTTTACGGGGAGTGGTGGTCGCCGGGCGGTACGCCGCCGAAGTGACAGCGTGCGCCGATGGGCGGCGCACGCTCAAGGGAAATTGTGTCAGACACGATTTTCTCTCGAGAAAATCGTGTCTGACACAATTTCGGGGGCGCGGCTAGAGCGCCGATAAGGTCGCGGAGGGCGTCGCCCCTGCCCGCTTCAGGATCTCCTCGACGGCATCCGTGCCGGGCACGCGCTGGCCGTCGACCGGCGTCATCGCGATGTCGAGCGCCGATCGGCCGAGCTTGTCGCGGATATGAACGTCCGCGCCGTGCTCGACCATGTACTCGACGACGCGCGCCCATCCGTGCGCCGCGGCCGAATGGAGCGCCGTCTGCCCTTCGCGATCCGTCATGCCGCTCGGCCGCGCGATGCGCGCCGTGCGGCTCGTCGTGTCGGTCACGCGCGCGTTGATGTCGGCGCCGGCCGCGAGCAGGATCTCGAGCGACTCGATGACCTTGTCCTCGAGATGCGGATCGCCCTCGAAATCCGGCTGCCGATGCGCGCCGAAGTTGATCGAGCGCACGCCCATCGCCGCTGCGGCCAGCAACGGCGTGACGCCCATGACGTTTGGCAGATCGACCTCCGCGCCGTGCTCGAGCAGGAGACGCATCGAGTCGTGGTCGTGCGTGATCGCGGCGCGGATCAGCGGCGTCGCGCCGGTCGTCAGGAGATCGTCCGTGAACCGCGCGCTGTTGCCGCCGCGGCCCGGACGATGGAAGTTGAGCTGCGGGTTGACCTCGACGCCCATCTCGAGCAGCCGGCGCGCGATGTCTAGCCCGGTCGCCTGCTTCGACCGCGGGAACGCCGGCGAGCGCGGCACGTACGTGTTCAGGTCGACGGCGAGATAGAGCGCCGTGCGCCCCCACCAGTCCGCGTAATGCGGGTTCGCGCCGAGATCGAGCAGCACGTTCGCCGTGTCGAACTCGTAGTTGTCGATCGCGATCATCAGCGCCGTGACGCCGTCCGGTGTCGGCCGATCCGGGTCTTCGCCGGCGGCGATGATCGCGCGGATGCACTCGGCGCAGCCCGAGCGCGCCGCATAGAGGAGCGGCGTCAGCCCGCCGGTCGGGCGGTACTGCGCGCGCGGCTCCGACGTGATCTGCGAGCCCCAGTCGTTGACCGCGGCGCGCGCCGCGACGTCGGCGCCATGATCGATCAGGAGCTGCACGAGCTCCGCATGAGCCCCGTCGGCGGCCCACATCAGCGCGGTCTGCTGTCGCCACAGCTCTCGCGCGTTGACGTCGGCACCGTGCTCGATCAGGAGCTTCGCGAGCTCGACGTTGCCGGTCCGCGCGGCGAGCATCAGCGCCGTCTCGCCGTCGTAGTTGGCCGAGTCGGCGTCGGCGCCCGCCTCGAGCAGCAGCTTCGCGAGCGGAACGTTCGCCGCGGCGACCGCCTCGCCCAACGGGCTCGCGCCCAACAGGTTCATCGCGTCCGGCTTCGCACCCCGCTCGAGCAGCATCCGCACGAGGTCGAGATCGAGCCGGTGCGCCGCCCAGTGCAGCGGCGTCGTGCCGTCGTTCTGCGCGGCATTGACGTCCGCGCCGTTCTCGATCAGCTCGATCGCCGCGTCGCGGCGGCCCCGCTCGATCAGGTCCGCGAGGGGACTCTCGGCCAGCGCGTTTCCGGTGGCAAAGAGAGCAATCGCCGCGAGGATTGCGCTTCTCATGATTCCCCCGCCGTCTCAGACGATGTCGTGCATCAGCTTGTTGTGATGCGCCCAGATGCCCTTGTGCACGTCGTACAGGAGCTTCGCAGGATCCTCGAACTTGCGGCCGAGGACGGCGAGCGCGTTCGCGGCGAGCATGTCCTCGGCGCTTTCGCCGCGGCGCACACGCTCGACCATGAGCTCGAAGAACTGGAGCATCAGGCCGTGCTCCGCCTGCACTTCGGCGCGGCCGACGACGGGGCCATAGCTCGGCACGAAACGGGTGTCCGCGTCGCTCATCGCGAGCAGCTTCGCGAGCGCGTCGACGCGTCCGCCGAGCCAGCCGCCGCCGAACCAATCGAAGACCGGGTCGATCTCGGGCGACACGACGTCGCCGACAGCGATGACGTTCAAGTCCGGGAACGCGACGTAGATGTCGCCGTCCGTGTGCGCCTCGATCAGATAACCGTACTCTATTCGTCTGCCGCCGACGGTCGTCGAGCCGTTCGTGTAGAACGTTTCCGTCGGCCGCGCGGCCGGGGGCAGCGGCTTCTCGTAGCGCTCCTCGGCCGGCAAGTAGTAGCCGGTCGTGAGCCGGATGCGCGTTTTCTCGTGCGCGAAGATCGCGGCACCCGAGGCGCCGAGCGGCTCGTTGCCGCCGACCTGATCGAGGTGCCAGTGCGTGTTGAACACGGCCGCGACCGCGCCGCCCGGCAGATCCGCGAGAGCCGCCGTGACGGCGTCGCGGTACGCTTCGGCCCCGGTGTCGACGACGACCTTGCCCGCGTTCGTCTCGAGCACGAGGATGTTGCCGCCGGCACCGCGGAGCAGCGTCAGACCGCGCGCGACATGCGAGCGCTCGAGATCGTCGGCCGCGAAGCTTCGCGGCGCGACGGCGAGCCCGGCGAGCCCGGCCGCGATGCCTTGCAGCACGGCCCGGCGGCTCGGCCGATGGATTCCGTTCGGACGCACGTGGTTCGTCCTATACGCCCGCGATCTCGCCGGTGCTGTCCGCGATCGACTTCATCTCGAGCCCGGCCTTGTTGACGACGGTCAGGAGCAGGTTCGCGTGCGGCGTGTACTCGGGTAGGTCGACGTGCTGGCCGCCGCGCAGCTGACCGCATGCGCCGCCGACGAGGATGACCGGCAGCGGGTAGTGGTTGTGGCGGTCGCTGTTGCTCATGTTCGAGCCGTACATCAGCAACGCGTTGTCGAGCAGCGTGCCGTCACCCTCCGGGATGCTCGCGAGCTTCGCGACGAACTCCGCGAAGCGCTCGACGTGGTAGCGCTGGATCCGCACGAGCTTCTGGAGCCGCTCCTTGTTGTTCGCGTGATGCGACAGCGGATGGAATCCGTCCGGAACGCCGATGTGGTTGTACGGCCGCGTCGTCGCCTCGCCGACCATGAAATACGTCGCGACGCGCGTCAGATCCGCCTGGAACGCGAGCGCGATCAGGTCGAACATCAGCTTGAGCTGCTCGTCGAAGTCGGGCAGCTCGCCGATCGGCGCTTCCGGTATATCGAACTCGGAGAGATCTCGCGCCGCGGCCTTCTCGATTCGCTCCTCCGTCTCGCGGACCGATTCGAGATAGCGCTCGAGAACGATCCGGTCTTGATGACCGACCTCGCGCTGCAGCTCGTGCGTGCGATCGAGCACCATGTCGAGAATGCTGATCCGGCGCCGCGCGATCGTCTCGCGCTCCTCCGGCGTGTCGCCCGCGCCGAAGAGCCGCGTGAACACCTTGCGCGGGTTGAACTCCATCGGCAGCGGCGTCGTCGCGTTGCGGAACGACAGCGTCGAGCTGTAGTAGCACGCGCCGCTGTTGCACGCGGCGGCCTGCACCGTCGTCTCGGACGACACCTCGAGCGACGGGAGCACCGTGTCGCCGCGGATGCGGTCGGCGATCAGCTGATCGATCGTCGGCGACATCATCGCGCCGGTCGCCTTCTGGTCCGGCCGCACGGCCGACAGCCACGTGGCCGGGAACAGCCCGTGCACCGAGCCGCGCGGCGCCTTGTTCTCGAGATGGCTGAACGACGCGACGTAATTCTTATACCGCTCGAGCGGCTCGAGGATCGGGCTCAGCTTGAAGTCCGCGCCGGACCCGCTCGGCGTCCAGTGGTCCATTTCGGGCCCGAACGGCGTGTTCCACATGATCGCGCCGTGCGGCAGGTAGAAGAAGCCGGCGCGAAGCTTCGGGGCCGCCGCGGTCTGCGCCAGCGCGGTCGCAGCCGGGATCATCGCATCGAGCAGCGGCAAGCCGATCGAGACGCCCGCGGCCCGCAAGACGGTACGCCGAGAAAGATGCTTCTTCGTGAGATACATCGGCCAGTCTCCCCTACCTCGCGGACGCCGCGCCGGCCAACGAGGCCTGAATCGTCGCGTCGTCGCGCACAACGCCCTGCATGCGGAACGCTTCGCTCTTCACGATGCCGCGCACGAGCGCCGAGAAACGATAGTCCTCCGACTTCGCCGCGCGCACGATCTCGCGCACCTCGGGCATGTCGTAGTACTCGAGCTCTCGGCCGAGCGCATACATCATCAGCTTCTGCGTCAGCGCCTGAACGAACTGGTCCTCGCGGCGCAGCAGCGCGGCCGTGAGCTCCACCGGACCCGTGACCGGAAGCCCGCCCGGCAGCACCGTGCTCGGATCGATCGGCGCATCCGCGTCCTTATCGTAATCGCGCCACGCGCCGATGACCGTGAAGTTTTCCAGCGCGAGACCGTAGGGGTCGATCACGCCGTGGCACGAGCTGCAGGCCGAATCCGCGCGGTGCTGCTCGAGACGGGCACGCAGCGTCTTCGGCATCTCGCCGGCCTGGGTCGTCAGGTCCGTCTCGACGCCGGGAGGCGGCGGCGCGGGCGGCGTGCCCATCAGCTTCTCGAGCACCCACGCGCCCCGCAGCACCGGCGACGTGCGGTCGCCGTACGACGTCCGGAGCAGCACGGCGCCCTTGCCGAGCAGGCCGTGGCGGTTCGGATCGTCGAGCTCCACGCGGCGGAACTGCGGCCCGAAAACTTCCGGCACGCCGTAGTGACGCGCGAGCCGCTCGTTGAGGAACGTATGCTTCGCCGTCAGCAGCGTGCGAACGTCCTGGTCCTCGAGCAGGACGCTGCCGAGGAAAAGCCGGATCTCCTGCGCGAAGTCCCGCCGCAGCGACTCGCTGAACTCGGGGAAGATGTTCTGGTCGGGCTGGACGGCGTTGAGATCGTCGACGTTCAACCACCGCAGCGCGAAATCGTCGACGAGCACCTCGGCGCGCGGATCGGCGAGCATCCGCATCACCTGCGCGTCGAGCACCTCGGGCCGGGAAAGCTTCCCCTCTGCCGCGAGCTTCAGGAGCTCGTCGTCGGGCCCCTGAGCCCACAGGAAGAACGCGAGGCGCGACGCGAGCTCGAAGTCGTCGAGCGCGTATCGGTCCTTCGTCGGATCCTTCGGCGGCGCGATGAAGCGATAGAGAAAATCCGGGCTCGCGAGCAGCGCCGTGACCATGACCTCGATGCCCTCGTCGAAGCCGCCCGGTCCCTGGCGTCCTTCCTCGTAGAACGGCATCAGCCGATCGAGGTCGGCCTGCTCGATCGGGCGCCTGTAGGCCCGCTCGGCGAGTCGCGCCGTGATCTGCTCGGCGCAGGCGCGCTCGCGTTCCGGCACCTCGGGCTCGCAGACGAAGATTTTCTTGCGGCTCGGCGTCATCGAGAGCCCGGTCGGATCGATCGGACCGGTGAGGTCGATGCCGCCCGCAATCCGCGGCACGCGCGGCGCGCCGTTGTAGCTGAAGCTGTCGCGCGGCGAGTACGACGTGATCATCTCGTCGCTCGACGCGCGCGAGCGGTGCAGGAACGTCACGACGATCTCGTGCGTGCCCGCTTTGACATTGATCGGGATGTTCGCGAACCGACTCTCGATCTCGGCTTTACCCGGCGCGCCGCCGCGATTCGCGAGCGCGAAATCCTCGGGTCCGCCGATGTCCTCGCGGAATACGATCTCCCGATCGACGAGCACGAGCAGCGTGTGCCGCGTCTCGACGGCGGTCGGATAGAGGCCGACGCCGACGTCCTTGATCGTCAGCCGGTACTCGCCGTCGGCCGGGAACGTGTGCACGATCTTCGTGCCGCCGCGCGTGCCGAGCGGCATGCCTTCTATGTAGCCGTCCTGCCCTCCGGCCGGCGGCGGAAAATAGGCGTTGAAGACCTTCGGGATCGGCTCGCCGACGGCGAGATGGGCCGCCGCGCTCGCGAACTCGAGGTACTGCTCGACGAACGCCGGCGACGCGGAGAGCGCGGCCGCGATGTTCGTGAAACCGTCGACCTCGATCTCCGCAGGAAGGTATTCCGTCGCGTCGATGTCGACGTCGAGAAGGTCCTTCACGGCCTTCGAGAGCTCGTTCCGGTTGAGGCGCTGGGCCGTGACGTGACCGACGGTGCGATACTCCGCGCCCTCGTCGATCGTCCGCTCGAGCCACGCGATCAGCGAATCGATGTCTTCCTGCGCCGGCTGGCGGGCGCCCGGCGGGGGCATCAGCCGGCCCCGCAGCTTCGCGATCGCCGCCTCGAAGATCTCGGCGTGCTGAGGAACGGATTCCGGCGTCAGGCCTTCGAAGCTCAAGTCGCCGGCGACGTCGAGCGAGTTATGGCAGTCCGTGCAATAGGTCTCGAGCAGGGCCCAACGCTCCTGCTCCCGGAAGCCTTCGAATTTCCATACGGATACCGCTGCGACGGCAGCGACGCCTGCGGCCGCAAGCCATCCCCAGGGTCGTCGCAACATGCGCATCATTCCTCGACCCGTAAGCTGCTGCGTCGCCGCAGCATTTTTCGAATGGGAATACTATATACCCTCCCAGGATCGGCGGGGCAATCGGACTGCCCACGGTCCCCTGCCCCCGTCTAGACGCACGACCGGCGGCTCGCTGCCAGCTCGACCGCCGCGGCAAAGATCCCCGTGGCGAGGACGTCACACGGGAGCCGTGTCGCGATCGACGAGCGGTGTCGTGGCGTTAGCGACACAAGCAAGCCGATCGCAACGCCGTGCCGGACCCGTGCGCCGCATTCGGCGCATTCGTTGTAGAGGCTCTTTAGGTAACCGCACCCACTTTGCTCCCCGGTGCGGAATGCACACGCTCGACCATCGACGGCGCGTCGTTCCGTGCGCGCCGCTCGCACTCGAATAAGAACACCGTCGGGGAGGAACGGATCATGGCCGAGCAAGCTCCGCACATGCGCGCGTGCGCGCTCGCGGTCGCCGTCGCCGCCGCGCTCGTGGCGCCCGCGTCGATCGCACAGGTTCCGGAACAGGACACGCGGCTCGAGGAAGTCGTCGTCACGGGATCGCGGATCGCGAGACGGGACTTCGAGGCCAACAGCCCGATCATGACCGTCGGCCAGGAGCTGATCGACAACACGATGGCGGTCGGCATCGAGCACGTGTTGAATCAGCTGCCGCAATTCGTCCCCGCGGTGACGCAGTTCGATACGCAAACGATCCAATCGAACCCGACCACGACGCCCGGCGCGTCGACGATCAGCCTGCGCGGCCTCGGCTCGAACCGTAACCTCGTGCTGATCGACGGCCGGCGCGGCATGCCGGTGAACGCCGCGGGCGCCGTCAGCACGAACACGATCCCGACCGCCGCGGTGGCGCGCGTCGAGACGATCACCGGCGGCGCCTCTTCCGTCTACGGCGCCGACGCGATGGCCGGCGTCGTCAACTTCATCCTGAAGCGCGACTACGAGGGCGTGAACCTCGACGTCCGCTACGGCGCGACCGAGCACGGCGGCGGCGAAGAGCTGCGCCTCGCGGGCCTGTACGGCGCGAACTTCGCGGGCGGCGAAGGCAACGTGCTGATGGGCTTCGAATGGTCGCACCGCGAGCGCGTGATGGACACGGACCGCGACTTCTATCTGCGCGCGATGGCAGAGCCCACGGTCGCCGGCACACAGCTGGTCTACAGCGACGCGAGCTACTCGACGGCGAACCTCGCGGGCTCCGCGCGTCCGCCGAACAACCCGACCGTGCAGGGCGTCGCGGACGCGTTCGGCATCACGCTCGCCGAGGCGCAGGCGATCGGCAATACCGGCACGTTCTATTTCAACGACGACGGCTCGCTGTACCGGACGACCGGCCCCGGCGCGGACTACTACAACGGACCGCTCGTCGTCGACGGCGTGACGTTCAGGAAACGCCGCATCGACAACGACCCGGCACCGCCCGATCTGAACGGCAGCATCACCGAGAACAACCTGTTCCGGCAGGTCTCGATTCCGCTCGAGCGTCACGCCGTGTTCGGCCGCGCGATCCTGAACATCGCCGACAACGTTTCGGCGTTCATGCAGGCCAACTTCAGCGAAGACAAGACGGACACGCTGCTCGAGTACGCCGCGGCCACCGGCGGCCGCGCGGTGGAGATTCCGTACGGGGACGACATCTACGCGCCGTCGGTCGACGAGAACGGCAATACGTTGCCCGCGTTCCTGCCGGGCGGCATCCACGGGCTCGCGTGCGCTCCGGTCGGCGGCTGCACGAACTCCGAGGTGTGGCCGGTTCCGGCACCGCTCGCGGCGCTGCTCGACAGCCGGCCGCGACCGAACGAGCCATGGCAGCTCGGCACGGTGCCGACGTGGGCGCCGCCCCGGAGCACGGACAACCGCGTCACGTCGTATCAGATGGTGGCCGGCTTCGAGGGCAGGTTCCCGAACCGCGACTGGACATGGGAGGCCTACGGCTCGTACGGCTCGACGTCGGTGCTGACGCGGCTTTACGGCTTCGGCTCGCTCGAGCGCTACCGCTTCCTGATCACGCAGCCGAACTACGGCCGCGGCATGTTCTTCACGGGCAACCCGCTCGGCGGCGGCTTCCAGGCGGCGATCGGCGCGTGCACGACGGGCCTGCCGATCTTCGAGCGCTTCGAGGTCTCGGAGGACTGCCTGATCGCGCTCGCCGCAAATCTGCAGAACAACTCGCAGATGGATCAGTTCGTCGGCGAGTTCAACTTGCAGGGCCGCTTCATCGACTTGCCGGCCGGCGAGGCGCGCTTCGCGCTCGGCGCGTCGCACCGCGAGAACGAATACGCGTTCCAGGTCGATACGCTGTCGAGCCAGAGCTCGTGGCTCGACTTGAGCATGGGCCTCTATCCGATCGGCGAGTCTCGCGGCGAGACCTCGCAGAAGGAGATCTACGGCGAGCTGCTGTTGCCGCTCGTCCGCGGCCGGCCGCTCGTGCAGGAGCTCAACATCGAGCTCGGTTATCGCTACACGGATGCCGATCCGAGCGGCTCGATCGAAACGTACAAGGGGCTCTTCGACTGGCGCGTGACGGACCGCGTGAGGCTCCGCGGCGGCCGGCAGGTGTCGAACAGAGCGCCGAACATCGCGGAGCTCTTTCTCGCGCGGACGCAGACGCTCAGCTTCTCCGCGATCGGCGACCTGTGCTCCGAGTTCAACTCGGTCAGCGCGCTGAGCGCGAACCCGAACACGAACCCGAACGCGGCGCAGGTCAGGGCGATCTGCGAGGCGAGGATGGGACCGACGGGCGCCGCGGAGTTCTACGCGCCCGGCAACAATCAGCCGACGGGCGCCGGATTCGCCGTCGTCAACACGCTCGGCAATCCGGAGCTCACGAACGAGACCGGCGAGTCGCTCACGCTCGGCGCCGTGCTACAGCTCGGCGATCGAACGTCGATGTCGATCGACCTCTACGAGATCGATCTGAGCGACATGGTCGCCTCGCAGTCCGTCGATTCGATCTACACACAGTGCTTCTCGCCGGACGTCAATCCGACGTTCGATCCGAACACGCAGGCCTGCCAGCAGGTCATCCGCGATCCCGGCAACGGCAACCGCGCGCCGACCGACGTCTCGTACACGAACCTGAGCCGCCTCGAGACGCGCGGCGTCGACGTGCAGGTCGACTGGAGCCGCGACATCGGCGCCGGCACGCTCAGCGTGAGCTTCCTCGCGAGCTACCTCGACAGCATGAAGACCGCCGTCGACCCCGCGGCACCGCTCCTCGAGTACAAAGGGACGTTCGGACCGAACAACGTCTCCGGCGTGCAGGGCGGCTCGTACGACTACCGGACCTTCACGACCGTCGGCTATTCGCGGCAGGCGTGGAGACTCAGCCTCCGCTGGCGGCATCTGCCGGAGATCGAGCCCGCGGCGATCGTGACCGATCCGGACACGCTGACGCTGCCGACGCCGAGCTACGACATCTTCGACCTCTCGGGCGGCTACGACATCACCGACGGCGTCTCGCTGCGCTTCGGCATCGACAACCTGCTCGACAAGGATCCGCCGATCACGAACGCGACGATCTATTCGCGCGGCTCCGCGACCAACGCGGGCTTCTACGACGTGCTCGGCCGGCGGGGGTGGGTCGCGCTCGCGTTCGAGTTCTGAGCCGGCCTCTGGCCTCGGGCGCCGTGACGGCGGAGAATCTGTCCGGCGTGCCCGCCCGGAGCCCGTCGCGAACGACGGCTGCGGCGCACGCGTGAGAGCCATGCCGATTCACAACGCCCGGGCGCTGCCGCGGCTCGAAACGCGTCGGCTCATCGTCAGGGTGCCGATGCCGGACGATGCCGAGGCCCTCGCCGCCTTCGTCACGGATAACCGCGCGCATTTCGCGCCTTGGGACCCGCAGCGGGACGATGCGTATTTCACCGTCGCGGGCTGCCGCGCGCGGCTCGAGTTCATGCTGCAGGAAGCGGTCGCGGGCCGCTCCCTGCCGTTCGTGCTCGTGCAGAAGAACGATCCGTCGGGCGCGATCATCGGGCAGTGCAATTTCAGCAACATCACGGGCTATGCGTTCTACGCGGCCTTTCTCGGCTATGGGCTCGATCACCGCTTCGTCGGCCAGGGCCTGATGACGGAGGCGCTCGAAGCGGCGATCGGCTACTGCTTCCGCACGCTGAACCTGCACCGCATCATGGCCAATCATCTGCCGACGAACGTGCGCAGCGCGAACCTGCTGCGCCGTCTCGGCTTCGTGCCCGAGGGCTACGCGCGCGACTATCTGCTGATCGCGGGCCGCTGGCAGGACCACGTGCTGACGGCGCTGACGAACCCGGACTGGCGGCGCGAATAGCGGCCGATTCGCCGGCGACGAAGACGGCGCGTCGTCATCCCCGGCGACTCGCGCCGTCCGAAGCGCCGCGCGTTACTTCTCCCGAGGCCACTTGATCTGGAACTCGATCTCCTCCTCGTCGCCGAGCCGCTCGTGCTCGATGCTGAACGTCGCGCCCGACGGAACGTAGATGCGCTCGCCCGCGATCTGGATGTCGAAACGCTTGCCCGTCTCGACCGCGTCCGCGAGCCTCCGGAGCTTCGCTGCGAACTCCGCATTGGAATAGACCTTCTCGACGTCGCGATCCGACATGCAATGATCCTCCGTTATCGATGGTGAGACGCACTGCCTCGAGTGCCGCCTTCTGAACCGAAGCGGGCGCTCAAAGATACGCCGCGGGCAGCGCGCGGTGAATCGCGGTCGCCGCGATCGCCGCCTGCCCCATCGCAACCGCGATCTGATTCAGGCTGCTCGACACGTCCCCCGCGGCCCAAAGCCCCGGCACGGACGTTTGCTGATGGTCGTCGACCGACAGGGCCCCGGCGTCGTCGCACTCCGCGCCGAGCGCGAGCGCGAGCTCCGATCGCACCTTCGCGCCGAGCGCCGAATAGAGCGTGTCGAAGCGATGCTCGCCACTCGCGGTTTGCAGGCATTTGATCTTGCCGTCCGCGACCTCGAGCTCGACGATCGGCTCCTCGACGATGGCGACGTTCGCCTCGGCGAGCCGTCGCCGATCCGCGTCGGTCAGGTCCATCGGCTCGCCGAGCGTCAGCAGCGTCACGTCGTGCGAGTACGTGCGCAGGAAGAGCGCCTCGTCGAGCGCGCCGTTGCCGAACCCGATCACGCCGATCCTCTGGCCGACGACCTCGAAGCCGTCGCAAATCGGGCAGTGCCTGACGTAGCCGTCGCGGATTGCGCGCTCGATCCGCGCGAGCCGCGGCTCGACGTCGACGACGCCGGTCGCGAGGAGCACGGCGCGTGCCTCGCACGTGCGCGTGCGGGCCGGCTCGGCCGCGGGACGCCAGTCCGCGGCGAAGCCGCCCTCCCCGTCCAGCGGCGCGAGACCGACGACGGTGCCGGCATCGATCGCGACGCCGCAGCGGCCGGCGTGAGCACGCATGCGCTCGAGCAGATCCGGCCCCGTGATGCCGTCCGGGAACCCCGGGCAGTTGTGGCTGCGCGGAATGAGCGCGGCCCGCGGCTCGCCGGCATCGACGAGCATCACGCTGCGGCGAAATCGCGTGAGATAGACCGCCGCCGTCAATCCCGCCGGGCCCGCGCCGACGATCAAGCAATCGACCTGCGTTCGTCGCTCGGCCTCCGCCATCGAATCGCCCTCCTCCGCGCGGCGGGTCGCCGCAGGTGCTCACCGCATTCTGGTGCGGCGCGATTTCGTGGGCGATAGGTGCGAATCCGGCGACGGCGGACACGCCGCGGCGTTGACACACGGGACGATGCCTTTATAGTAACGGCCCCTCGCAACTGTCACCGATCATCTGCTGGTTGGGGAGGACGCCATGTCTCACGACGCCCTCTTCCAATTGGGGATGGATTTGGACGCTCCAAAGACCGCCCAAAAGGAAGACCTGGTACGACTGAGGCCGACGCGCGCCGTTTCGCGCCCGGCCGCGAAGAAAACCGCCGCCCAGGGTCCGACCGACGCTGCGCACGACTTCTTCGTCGAGAAGAACGGCGTTCGCTGCGCGGGCTCGCACTACATCATCGACATCTACGGCGGGAAACGGCTCGACGACCTCGAGCACGTCGAGCGCACGCTGGTCGAATGCGTCGAGGCCGCCGGCGCGACGCTGCTGCACGTTCACCTGCACCCGTTCGAGCCGAACGGCGGCATCAGCGGCGTAGCCGTGCTCGCCGAGAGCCACATCTCGATTCACTCGTGGCCCGAGCGAAATTACGCGGCGCTCGATATTTTCATGTGCGGGAGAACTCGCCCCGAGCGCTGCCTCGACGTGCTGCGCCGCGCGTTCAGCGCGGAGCGGATGACGGTCCGCGAAATCCTTCGAGGCAAGGAAGCGTGCTAGGCCGAGCGCCGGGTCCGCTCGGGCGCCGGGGCCGCGATGCCCGCTGACCGCTGGTTCGCCGAGACGCTGACGCCGCACACGCGGCTCGCGCTCGAGGCGAGCCGCGTGCTCGTGCACGAGCGCACGGGCGAGCACGAGATCGCGCTGATCGAGAACGACGTCTTCGGACGCGTGCTGCTGCTCGACGGGGCCGTGCAGGTCACGACCCGCGACGAGTTCATCTATCACGAGATGATGGCGCACGTGCCGATCCTCGCGCACGGCAACGCGCGCGACGTGCTGATCATCGGCGGCGGCGACTGCGGGCTCGCCGAGGAAGTGCTGAAGCACGCATCCGTGCGGCGGCTCGTGCAGGTCGAGATCGACCCGAAGGTCGTCGACCTCGCGCGCGAGCATTTCGCCGAGATGAACGCGCCCGTCTTCACCGATCCGCGCTTCGAGCTCGTGATCGGCGACGGCGCGCTGTACGTGCGGGAAGCGGCCGACCGCTTCGACGTCGTGCTCGTCGACTCGACCGATCCGGTCGGGCCGGGCGCGGTGCTCTTCACGCGCGAGTTCTACGGGAACGTGCGCGAGCGGCTCGGGCCGGGCGGCGTGCTCGTCACGCAGAACGGCGTGCCGTTCCTGCAAGCCGCAGAGCTCGCGTCTGCGATGCGGAGCCTCGGCGCGACGTTCCGGCACGTCGCGGCCTGCGCGATCGCGGTGCCGACTTATTTCGGCGGACATCTCGTGCTCGGCGTCTGCTCCGACGACGACTCGCCGTTCGGCGTCAGCGTGGACGAGCTCGAGCGCCGCTACGCCGAGGCGAAGCTCGCCACGCGCTACTACAGCCCGCGTCATCATCGTGCGGCGTTCGTGCTGCCGCGATACATCGAGGAAGCGCTCGACGCGGCGGTCGAGGCCGGTCGCGCGGAGTCAGGCAGAGCCTGACGCCGATCACGCGTCGACACCGGGCGTCGACCGCGGCCGCTCGGAATGCGCGACGCCGCGGCGCGTGCGCAGCGGCCACAAAAGGGACGCGGACGGACGCACCGTGCGCTGCTCGACCTCGTACGTCACCGAGACCATCCACGGCTGGTACTCCTCGTTCTCGCGCTTCAGCGTCGCGACGAGCTCCTGCACGAACGTCGTCTCGATCGGACCGCCGCGGTTCGGCCAGATCCGGAACTTGAGCCGGCAGATTTCCTTGCCGGACGCGAGCCGGTAGCGCCCCTCGATCGACGGCAGCGTGATGCAAATGCCCGGAAACTGCTCGTGGAAAGCCGTCATCAGGCGCGCGGCCGAGTCCTGCATGCGCCGCTGCGCGGGCGCGTCGCCGAGCAGCGTGACGTCGACGAGGCAGCGCACGTAACCGCGCGGGTAATTCACGACGTTGCTGATCGTCCGGTTCGGAATGTACACGGTCGCGCCGAGCGCGTTCTCGAGCTCCACGAAGCGCATCGAGATGCTGCGGACGACGCCGACCTGCCCCGAGATCTCGACGAGATCGCCGACGTCGATCAGGTCCGAGAAGATCAGCGTCAGACCCGTGACCACGTCCTGCACGATCCCCTGCGACCCGAAGCCGATCGCAAGCGCGATCACGGACGCGCTCGCGAAATAGGTCGTCCATTCGAAGTTCGGGAAGAGCTCCTCGACGATCAGGCCGACGACGAAAAAGTACAGCGCGAACACGAGCGCGCTCGTCATCACGGTCGCGATCGAGCGCAGCTTCCGGTGTTCGCGGTGGTCGGTGTCGCGCACGAAGCGCGCGACGGCCCGCTTGATGACGAGCACGAGAAGATGCGTCGCGAGGGCGATCGCGATGTACGCGGGGATGCGCCAGCCGGGCGGGATCCAGTCCAACAGCGCCGCTTCCATCATCTTCGGGCTCCGCTTCCCGTCGAGTCAGTATAGGCCGCGTTCGGCCGCGGCCGGCGCTCGATTGGACGGATTCGGTAAGCGCTGCGCGAAGGGCGTCAGGCTGGCGACGCGACGAGCTCGTTCACGACGTCGTCGACGCCGAACACGGCCCACGCGTCGAACTCGGCGAGGTCGCGCTCCGCCTCGCTGCGCGTGAAGCCTCGCAGCGTCACGACCGAGTCCTTGCACGTCGCGCGGATCTGGCTCGCGTCGAGCAGCGGGTCCTTCTCGAGCACGAGCCCGAGCGCGTCGAGGATCTCGGCGTCGCTGTCGCGCTCGTCGGGCTCGACGCCGAGTCCGTTCACGACGTCGCGGCTGCCCGGCACCCACCACGCCATCGCTCCCGCGAGGCGCTTGTGCGACAGGCTCGGCACGGTGCCGTCGAGCGTGACGACGCCGTCGTCGACGCGGATGTCGATCCAGCACTCTCGCCGTCCCGGCTCGCGCGGCCGCACGACCTCTCGCGTGTCGGCGACGATCTTCGTGATCGCGCAGTCGTCGAACGCGCTCTCGGACGTGAGCGCGTGCTCGATATGGGTCGCGATCTCGCCGTCGCCCATCCTCTCCGCCGCCCTCACGCGCAGGCGATCGACGATGCCGGATACGTCGGGAACCGCGGCCGCCCGCTCGAGCGCGAGGCGCTTCGCCGCGATGTTCTCCACCTCGCCGGAGAGGATAGCGGTCCCGTCCGCGAACTCGATTTCGATGTCCGAGCGATGGAGATTGACCTTCGGCTCCTTCTCCAGAGCGCTCTCGATACGCTTGATGACGTCGTTCGCGTCCATCGGCTGACCGTCCCTGCCGCTCGCTCGTTCATTTCCGCATACGGCACGCGGCGCAAAAATAGGGACGGCCCGCGATGATCCGCGGCTTCCGCGGGCTTGCGGCGGCGGGCCCTTGCAGCCCGAACAACCTACTGGCGCACGGTCGGGAGCGGCGCGGGCGCACGCACGACGCGCGCGAAGCGCCTTCGCCGCGCGATGCCCTCGTACGCGATCCACGCGCAGAACGTCGCGGCAAGCTCCTGCGGGACCGCGTCGAGCCCGAGCGCCGGACCGCCGAATGCGTCCCACCCGAACGCGAGATGAGCGCCCCAGAGCGCCGTGCCGACCGTCATCGCGCCGAGCGCCGCCGCTTCGTCGCCTCGCTCCGTGAGGCCGCGCGCGAGCGGCACGAACAGTGCGACCATGCCGATCGCGTACGCGGTCTCGAGGAGCTCGTAGGCGCTGGCGCCGGCATACGACATCGCAAGGCTTGCGCCGGCGACGGCCAGGATCGCGAGACGGCCGAGCGCGAGAGGATTGGCGTGGGGCAGGAGCTTCACGAGCAGATTGTTCGACAGCACGCTGCTCGGCGCGAGGATCGCGCTCTCGATCGTCGACATGACCGTCGACACGATGCCGAGCACGAACACGATCGCCACGACCGGCGTCATCACCGTCGCCGCGAGCGCAGGCAGCGTGCCGAACGCGCCGTCGATGCCGAGGACGTTCGCGGCAAGCCCGGTCGTGACCGGCACCATGCCGAACAGCACGTAGAAGACGCCGGCGACGCAGCATGCGGTCGTCGCGGCGCGCTCCGAGCGGGCCGCGAAGATCCGCTGCGCGAGGTCCTGCCCCGGTATGTTGCCGAGCGCGCCGATCGCGAGGACCGAGAGCCAGCCGACCAGCTCGGCCGCGCTCTCCGTCGGCACGAGCACGAGATGCTCGGGAGGGGTCGCTGCGACGAGCCGCGCCCAGCCCGCCGCCAGACCCGCGTCGGCGCCGAGCTCGACCAGCACGGTGGCCGCGAGGACGACGAGGCCCGCGATCATGAGCACGAACTGCGCGGCGTCCGTCATCGTCACGGACCACATCCCGCCGAGCAGCGTGTAGGCCGTGCCGACGGCCGCGACCAGCCAGATGCCGTGGTGCACCGGCACCTGCCAGAAGACCTCGAGAATCCCCGCGAGCGCGACGAACTGCGCGGCGATCCAGCCGAAGTAGCCGGGCACCATGATGACGCTCGAGACGATTTCGGCGCGCACACCGAAGCGGCGGCGGTAGAAGTCCGGCAGCGTCAAGAGCTTCATCCGCCACAGCCGGGCGGCGAAGAAGAGCCCCGCGAGCACGAGGCAGACACCGGGACCGATCGGCTCGAGCGCGGCCGCGCGCAGGCCCTCGCTTCTCGCCTCGTCCGTCGCCGCCAGCATCGTGCCGGCGCCGAACCACGTCGCGAACAGCGTCGCGCTCGCGAGGGGCCACGACAGCTTCCTGCCGGCGACGAGGTAATCCTCTAGCGTCCGGATCCGGGCACGTGCGCGGAAGCCGATGCCGAACATCAGCACGACGAACGCGACGAGCGCGACGGCGAGCGGGCCGCTGCTCACGTGCGGCCCTGCCGGGACATGCGAGGGTCGGCGATGCGGTGCGCCGCTACCCTTCCCGGCAGAGTCGCTGCGCTCGCGTTCGGCTTCATGGCGGAGCGCAGCATAATCGCATCCCGCGCGGCCGCAAAGCGTCCCGCGGAGCCCCGCGGCCGGGGACGACGGGGACTATTCCGCGAGCGACCGCGGACGCGCAAAATAGGCACTTCCCTCGATACCTGGTCATCAACTCACACGGCCACAATGGCCGGCTACATCAACGAAAGAGAGCGCAGCAGTCGTGGATGAAGAACTCGAGCCGATCGTCGGTAAGTGGTACAGGCGCGAAGACGACGGAGAGGTTTTCACCGTCCTGTCCGTCGACGAGGACGAAGGCATCATCGAGATCCGGTCGCTCGACGGCGACATCGAGGAGATCGATGAAGCCACTTGGGAGGAAATGGAGCTCGAGCTGGTCGAGGATCCCGAGGAATGGGAAGGCACCGTCGAGCTCGATGACGACGACGAGGACCTCGATTACGACGAGGACGACGAGGACGACGAGGACGACGACGATTGGGGCGACGAGTACGACGATCGTGACTGAGCCTGCCCGCCTTTCGCCCCGTTCAGCGGGCGAGCCGTCTTAGAAAAAATGCCCGCCCGAAGCGCTCGGGCGGGCGTGACACCTCTCAGCGCGGCTGCTCGACGTACCGCAAGTACGGCTTCAGCGTGCGGAACCCCTGCGGGTACTTCTGCTTCGCCGCATCATCCGAGACGCTCGGCGGGATGATCACGTCCTCGCCGGGCTTCCAGTTCACCGGCGTCGCGACCTGGTGCGTCGACGTGAGCTGGATCGAATCGAGCAGTCGGAGCACCTCGTCGAAGTTGCGGCCGCTCGTCATCGGATAGGTCAGCATCGCCTTGATGCGCTTGTCGGGTCCGATGATGAAGACCGAGCGCACCGTCTGATTGTCGACCGCCGTGCGGCTCTTCGGGTCGCCGCTCGCGTTCGGGTGAATCATGTCGTACGCCTTCGCGACCGACAGATCGCTGCCGTCAATGATCGGATAGTTGATGGCGGCTCCCTGGGTCTCCTCGATGTCCTTCACCCAGGCGTTGTGATCCTCGACCGTGTCGCAGCTCAGGCCGATGATCTTCGTGTTGCGCTTCTCGAACTCGGGCTTCAGGCGCGCCATGTAGCCGAGCTCGGTCGTGCACACCGGCGTGAAATCCTTCGGGTGAGAGAACAGAATGGCCCAGCCGTCGCCGATCCATTCATGGAAGTTGATCCGCCCCTGCGTCGTGTTCGCCGTGAAGTCCGGCGCGACGTCCCCAATGTGCAGTCCCATCGTTTCCCTCCTGATGTCGCTTATGACATCGAGTGCTTTCTTCATGCTCAGAATGCACCGGAATGGTGCGTGTTGCCGAGCAAGGATACACGCGACGATCCGAGATACAACGGGAGGAGCACGCGCGCCGGCGACGCGCCGCGCGTCGCCGGCTTCCGCGCGCGCAACAATCAGAATCTGAACACCGCGATCACGTTGATCGAGCTGGTATCGCTATCGTCCGTGTCGAACCACTCGTACTCGCCGCGCAATGCGATGCGCGACCACTCGTATTGGATACCGCCTGCGACCGTGACGCCGTTGTCGGAAACCGTGAACGTCTCGCGGAACGGATCCGGCGGGAAGTCGATCGTGACCGAGTGCTCGATGTCGGCATCGTAATAGCCGAGGCTGCCGAACATGCTCAATCCCCAGACGGGCGCGAACGCGACGAAGCGCAGCGTCTTCACCTCGGCCTCGACGCCGAACGTCAACGGCGCGAACTGGACGCCGCTGCCGGTCTGGACGGGGATGAAAAAATTCTCCTCGAGATCGCTGCTCCGTCCGAAGCTCGCCTCGATCGCATAGATTTCGTTGAGCTGATAGCCGCCGACGATGCGGTAGCTGGTGGCGCCGTCCGAGATGAGGAAGCCGTTCTCTTCGTTTTGCTCCTCGTAATTGAAGAAGCCGGCTCCGATGCCGATATAGGGCCCGCTGAAGTCCTGCGCGTGCGCGGCGATCGTAACGGGACACGTCAGCAGCACGGCCACCAAACCCTTCCCTGATCCTGTGATTCGCATCGTCGGCCTTCCCGTGACTAAAAATGTCGTGAGCTTAGCGCCCGCACGACCGTGCCAACAAGTGCACGGATTCGTGCACGTGAAACCGGTCGGATTTTTTCAGTCCGCAAATACCTCGAGCGGGCTTCAGCCGCTCGGCTCCGCCGGATACGTGATCCGTGTGCCGTCGACCTTCGCGAACGGCGTGAGCTTGTGCTTCCTCGGCGCGCTGCCGTCGATGATGTCGAGCACGTCGACGCCGCGCACGAGCAGCGCATCGCCGACGAGCGAACGGTGACAGCGCCACGGCACGGCCTCGGCGCACATGATCGCCGGACGGCGCGTCTCCGCGAGCGCCGCGAGCTCGTCGACGGCACGCGCGAACTCGTCCGATTGCATGTAGTCGGCAAACGCGCGAAAAGACGCGTTGCGCCAGCCCGTGTTGATCGAATCCTTCGCCGGACGGCGCAGCCCGCCGAGCTCGCGCGCGTAGCGGTATTCGATGCCAGCGTCCTCGAGGCTCTTCTCGAGTGTGCGGCCCTCGAACTGCGGGTTGTGGCGCGACTTCGGGACCGTGCGAATGTCGACGAGCGTGTCGATGCCGTTCCGCCGCAGGAGGTCGACGAACTCGTCGATCGGCCGCGTCGAGTGACCTATCGTGTGCACGACTCGCTCGGGCATCGTCCCGTTCCCGCGTCAACGTCCAGTGTAGCCCGCGTCGGCCCTTCGGCAACTCCATATCCACGATCGTGTCGAAAAGGCCGATCCTGCACCCGTCGCGGCTTGTGACCGTTCGGCGCGCTCTGGTAGCGTTCCGTGGAATCGGACGGTTTCGATCGTACTCATGAGAAGACTCGCGCTCGTATTCTTCGCCACGCTCATCGTCGCAGCCGCCGCAGCGGTCGGCGTGGGGTTGCTCCGCGAGGAGGCGCCCCGGGAGGAGGCCCGGGCCCAGCCCTTCCTCTACGACATCGAATACCCGTTCGTCGCGTACCGGACCACTCCGCGCACGGACGCCGTCGCCGATCTCGTCCGGCGCATCGAGTCCGGTGAAGCCCGGCTCGAGCTTAGCGGCCCGCGGGGTCTCCTCGATTCGCTCCTCGCGGAGCTCGACATCGACCCCTCGTCGCAGATGCTCGTGTTCTCGACGACGAGCCTCCAGGCCGAGAGCATCCGTCCGAGCACGCCGCGCGCGATCTACTTCAACGACGACGTCTACGTCGCGTGGGTGCAGGGCGGCGGCCCGATCGAGATCGCGTCGATGGATCCCGAGCTCGGACCGGTTTTCTACCTGCTCGAGCACTCGAACCGCGCGAAGCCGAAGATCGAGTCCGAGCGCTGCCTCCGCTGCCACGATTCGTACTCACTGACGGGCGGAGGCGTGCCGCGTTTCATCGTCGGGTCGGGCTACATCGACCGGCTGGGCAACATCGTCTCGCACGAGGGCTGGATCCTCACGACGCAGCAAACCCCGCTCAGAAGCCGATTCGGCGGCTGGTACGTCACGGGACGACACGGCGATCAGGTGCATCTCGGCAACATCGTTCTCCGGGACGTGTATGCGCTCCGCAACCTCGAGGAGCTCAGGGTCGGCAACATCGACACGCTCGACGGGCTCGTCGACACGTCGAGCTATGCGGCGCCCGGCAGCGACATCGTCGCGCTCCTCGTGATGCAGCATCAGATCGACGTGCAGAACGAGATCTCGCGCGTGAGCTACAAGGTCCGCGCGGCAAGCCATCGGAACGGCGCAGAGCCGTCGCGCGCGGTCGTCGCCGAGCTCGTCGAGCCGCTCGTCGAGGAGATGCTGTTCGTCGATGAAGCCTCGCTCCAGGGGCCGATCGTCGGCAGCTCCGACTTCCGCGAGCGGTTCGAGCAGCGCGGGCCCACCGACCCCGCCGGCCGCTCGCTGCGCGAGCTCGATCTCGAGCGCAGGCTGATGCGCTATCCGCTGAGCTATCAGATCTATTCGAAGGCCTTCGACGCGCTGCCCGAGGTGGCGAAGGCACAGGTCTACCGGCGCCTGAACGCGGTCCTCGGCGGAGACGACCAGTCCGAGAAGTTCGCGCATCTGTCCACCGAGGACCGCTCGGCGATCCTCGAGATCCTGACCGCGACGAAGCCCGACTTCGCGGCGTTCGCCGCGGCCTCGGATGTCGACGCCGCCGACCCGGCGACGGGCGCCGGCGAGGATCCGGCGGACGCAGAAGACCCGCAACAGGACGCCGCTCCGGCGACGGTCTCCGAAGCGGGGCCGCCGCCGACGCCGTGACGCGCCGATGACCCGCGACGTCGAGCAGCACGTACGGACCGATGCAGCGCCGCCGGTCGTGCCGCCCGACGAGCAGGCGCCCCACCTGCCGCTGCACGAGATCGCGGACGACGCGTTCTCGCGCGCCGCGGGCGCGCCGCTGATCCACGGCAACCGCGTCGAGCTCCTGCGCGACGCCCGCGAGAACTATCCGGCGTGGCTCGCGGCGATCCGGAGCGCCCGGCACCACGTCTACTTCGAGAGCTACTTCATCTGCGAGGACGAGGTCGGCTACGAGTTCGCCGATGCGCTGATCGCGAAGGCGCGCGACGGCGTCACCGTCCGGCTCGTCTACGACTGGATGGGCAACTTCGGCAAAGCGTCGCGGCGCTTCTGGCAGCGCTTACGGGACGCGGGCGTCCACGTGCGCTGCTACAACCCGCCGCGGCTCGAAAGCCCGTTCGGCTGGCTGTCGCGGGATCATCGCAAGATGCTCTCCGTCGACGGCGACATCGCGTTCATCACCGGTCTCTGCGTCGGCCGCGACTGGGTCGGCGATCCCGCCCGCGACATCGGGCCGTGGCGCGACACGGGCGTCGCGATCCGCGGCCGCGCGGTGCCCGCGATCGAGCGGGCGTTCGCGAGGATCTGGGCGATGCTCGGCGATCCGATCGCGGTCGACGAGCTGCCACGGACGGCGCACGCGGCCGGGTCGACGACGCTCCGCATCGTCGCGACCGAGCCGGCGACCGCCGGCATGCTGCGCGTCGACCAGCTCGTCGCGACGCTCGCGACGAGCCGCCTGTGGCTCACGGACGCGTACTTCGCCGGCACGACGTCGTACGTGCAGGCGCTGCGTGCGGCCGCGATGGACGGGATCGACGTCCGCCTGCTCGTGCCGAACTCGACGGACCTGCCGCTGATGCGGCCGCTGACCCGCGCGGGCTACCGTCCGCTGCTCGAGGCCGGCGTGCGGATCTTCGAGTGGAACGGCACGATGCTGCACGCGAAGACCGCGGTCGCGGACGGCTCGTGGGCGCGCGTCGGCTCGACGAACCTGAACGTCGCGAGCTGGTTCGGCAACTGCGAGCTCGATGCGGTCATCGAGGATGCCGACTTCGCCGCGAAGATGGAGCAGGCGTACCTCGAGGACCTCGACAACTCGACCGAGATCGTCCTCGACCTGAAGCGTCCTCGGCCGCGCCTGCCGCGGCCGCGGATGCCGCGCGGCTTGGGGCTCCGCCGCGGCCCCGGCGCGCATCGGCCGGCCGGACGTCCCGGCAGCGCGGGCCGCGCCGCCGCTGGCGCGCTCAGGATCGGCAACACGATCGGCGCCGCCTTCACGGACCGTCGCGTCCTCGGCCCGGTCGAGGCAAGGCTGATGCTGGTCGGTGGGCTCGTGCTGACGGGTCTCGCGCTGCTCTTCGCGCTGTTCCCGCGAGCGCTTGCCTATCCTGCCGCGATCCTCGCCGCGTGGGGCGGGATCGCGCTGCTCTATCGGAGCTATCGGCTGTGGCGCAGGCAGCGTGAGAGCGAACGGTGAACCGCCGCTTGGCAGCGGCGCTCGCCCTGTGATTCAATAGCGCGCATGATCGCATCCCGTTCCCGGTTTTACTTTTGGTATTACGGGTTTCCGATGCCGCTGGCGGAGGAAGGGTTGCCATCGATCTGAAGATCCGTTCGAAAAGCAATTCCGAAAGAGCCGCCAGCGAACCTGGCGGCTCTTTCGTTTGGGCCGTCCGGAAATCGCGGGCCGAAGCTTGAGAAAGGAGTGGAAATGGCCCCCCATACCGACGATCTACGCATCCGCAGGTTTCATCCGCTCGTCACGCCGGCGGAGCTGATCGCGGAGTTTCCTTGCACGGACGCGATGTCCGCGACGGTGACGCAGGCCCGTCAGGCATTGCACGCGCTGCTGCACGGCCGCGACGATCGGCTCGCCGTCGTGATCGGCCCGTGCTCGATCCACGACCCGGAAGCCGCGATGGAGTACGCGGAACGCTTGCGGCCGCTGCGCGATACGCTCGGTGATGCGCTCGAGATCGTGATGCGCGTCTACTTCGAGAAACCGCGCACGACGATCGGGTGGAAGGGACTGATCAACGATCCGGATCTCGACGGCAGCTTCAACATCAACAAGGGCCTGCGGCTCGCGCGGCGGCTCCTCTGCGACATCAACGCGCTCGGCCTGCCGGCCGGCTGCGAGTACCTCGACACGACGACGCCGCAGTACATCTCGGACCTCGTCTCGTGGGGCGCGATCGGCGCGCGCACGACCGAGAGCCAGGTGCACCGCGAGATGGCCTCCGGCCTCTCCTGCCCGGTCGGCTTCAAGAACGGCACCGACGGCAACGTGAAGATCGCGGTCGACGCGGTCCACGCGGCGTCGCATCCGCACCATTTCCTGGCCGTGATGAAGGACGGGCGCTCCGCCGTTGCGGCGACGACCGGCAATCCGGACGGCCACGTGATCTTGCGGGGCGGCAAGGCACCGAACTACGACGCGGCGTCCGTCGAGTCGGCGTGCGCGATGCTCGAGCGCGCGGGGCTTCGTCCGTGCGTGATGATCGACGCGAGCCACGCGAACAGCGGCAAGGTGCCGGAGAACCAGCCGAAGGTCGTCGACGAGATCGCGGCGCAGATCGAAGGCGGCGAGACGCGCATCGTCGGCGTGATGGTCGAGAGCCACCTCGTCGCGGGCCGTCAGGACCTCGGCAGCGGCCCGCTGACGTACGGCCAGAGCATCACGGACGGCTGCATCGGCTGGGACACGTCGGTCGAGGTGCTCGAGCGGCTCGCGAACGCCGTGCGCGCGCGTCGCCGCGCGGTCGGCCAAGCCGCGTCGGCCGCCTGAAAAATCGGGGTCAGAGCCCTTTGACCGAGTCTAAGGGCTCTGACCCCAACGATTTGATCATCCGGATGTGGTCGATGCCGGCCTCGTCGAAGACGGCACCGACTCTGCGGTAGCCGAGCTTCTCGTAGAACGGCGCGGCGGCCACCTGCGCGTTGCACCAGACGTCGGTGAGGCCATACCGCCGCGCGATCTCGTGCAAACGCGCCATCAGCGCGCTCCCGACGCCGTAGCCGCGCGCTCGAGCGAGCACGGCTACGCGGCCGATCTTGCCGTGCTTCGCGACGTCGAGCCGGCCCGTGCCGACGGCCTCGCCGTCGACGAACGCGAGCACGTGGATGCACTCCGGATCGCGCTCGTCCATCTCGATGCTCGCGGGCACGTGCTGCTCGTCGACGAAGACGGCGAAGCGAATCGCACGAATCGTCGTGTATTCGGCGACGTAGTCCGCTTCTCTGACGCTGACGGCGGTCATCGACGGCTGCTTCGAGTCGATCGGACGACAGTCTAACGCAGGTTCCGCACGCGGCACCGCGGTCATGGCTTTCGATGCGCCGATCCTATCCGCCGGCCCCCTTACACTCACGCGGTGGTCATACGACGCGCGGCCATACGCCACGCTTCGCGCGTGTTCAAACGCGTCCGTCAAATCCGCGCGCGCCGAAGCCTCAGCGCATTCACGATCACGCAGACCGAGCTCACGCTCATCGCCGCTGCCGCAAAGATCGGCGACAGCAGCACGCCGAACGCGGGATAGAGCACGCCCGCCGCGATCGGCACGCCGAGCGCGTTGTACACGAACGCGAAGAACAGGTTCTGACGGATGTTGCGCATCGTCGCGCGGCTCAAGCGTCGCGCCCGTACGATCGCGCGCAGGTCGCCGCGCACGAGCGTGACGCCGGCGCTCTGCATCGCGACATCCGTCCCCGTGCCCATCGCGATCCCGACGTGCGCGGCCGCGAGGGCCGGCGCGTCGTTGACGCCGTCCCCGGCCATCGCGACGCTGCGTCCCTCGGACTCGAGCCGCCGCACGACGTCGACCTTCCGCTCGGGCAAGACGCCCGCGATCACCTCGTCGATGCCGAGCCGCGCTGCGACCGCGCGCGCCGTCGTCTCGTTGTCGCCGGTCACCATGATCAGGCGCACGCCCTCGTCCCGCAGCGCGCGCACGGCGTCGGGCGTCGTCGCCTTGATGCGATCGGCGACGCCGAGCAGGCCGAGCAGCTCGCCGCCGAGGACGACGTACATCACCGTCTGACCGTCGGCGCGTAGCGCTTCCGCCCGCGCCTCCGCATCGCCGCTCAGGTCGATGCCGAGACCTTCGAGCAGCGCGCCATTGCCGAGCCCGGCCCGCTGCCCGCCGATCACGCCCGTCACGCCGCGCCCCGTCAACGACTCGAAGCCCTCGACCGGCTCGCCGGCGATGCCGCGCGCCTCCGCTCCCGACAGGATCGCCGCCGCGAGCGGATGCTCGCTGCCGCGCTCGAGGCTCGCGGCGATCGACAGCATGCGCGTCTCGTCGACGGAAGCGGTCGGCACGATCGACACGAGGCTCGGCCGGCCCTCGGTCAGCGTGCCGGTCTTGTCGACGACGAGCGTGTCGACGTCGCGCAGGAGCTCGATCGCCTCGGCGTTCCTGAACAGCACGCCGACGCTCGCGCCCTTCCCCGCCGCGACCATGATCGACATCGGCGTCGCGAGCCCGAGCGCGCACGGACACGCGATGATCAGCACGGCGATCGCATTGATCAGCGCGAACGCGAGCGCGGGCTCCGGACCGACGAGCGCCCAGACGACGAACGTCACGATCGCGACGACGACGACGGCCGGCACGAAGTACGCCGAGACGACGTCAGCAAGACGCTGCACCGGCGCACGCGACCGCTGCGCCTGCGCGACCATGTCGACGATCTGCGCGAGCAGCGTCTCGGCGCCCACGCGCCGCGCCTCCATCACGAGCGTGCCCGTGCCGTTCACGGTTCCGCCGATGACCTCGTCGCCTTTGCCCTTCTCGACCGGCACCGGCTCGCCGGTGATCATCGACTCGTCCACCGAACTCTGTCCGTCGAGCACGACGCCGTCGACCGGAATCTTCTCGCCGGGACGGATCCGCAGCCGATCGCCGGGCACGACGTGCTCGCGAGGGATGTCCTCCTCGCGGCCGTCCGGGCCGATGCGCCGCGCGGCCCGCGGCGCGAGCTCCAAGAGCGAGCGGATCGCGGCGCCCGTGCGGTCGCGCGCTCGGAGCTCGAGGACCTGCCCGAGCAGCACGAGCGTCACGATGACGGCCGCGCTCTCGAAGTAGACGGCGACGTCCCCGCCGGCGCCGCGGAACGCCGCGGGGAAGACGCCGGGCACGAGCACCGCGACGACGCTGTACGCGTACGCGGCGGCGACGCCGAGCGCGATCAGCGTGAACATGTTGAGGCGACGCGTGACGATCGACGTGACGCCGCGGACGAAGAACGGCCAGCCGCCCCACAGCACGACCGGCGTCGAGAGCGCGAGGCCGATCCAGCCCATCGTACGGCCGTGCAAACCACCGAGCGGCACGCCGGGAATCATCTCGGCCATCGCGACGACCACGAGCGGCAGCGTCAGGATCGTGCTCACGACGAAACGCCGCGTCATGTCGCGCAGCTCTTCGTTCTCGGGCACGTCGCCGGCGACGGGCGTCATCGGCTCGAGCGCCATGCCGCAGATCGGGCACGCACCGGGCTCGTCGCGGACGATCTCGGGATGCATCGGGCACGTCCAGAGGACTGAGCTCGCGCGAGTCGCCGCGGCGGGGCGGCGGCCGGCCCCGCCTATGTCGCGACCGTGGTCGTGCGTAGCCGCATGCGCGCCGTGGCTCCGTGCGTGCCCACAACCGTGCTCGTGGCCGTTGCCGCGATTGTGACCGCACGCGTGCCCGTGCGCATCCTGCTTTGCCATCGCTTCGCTCCTTGAACGAGTGAACCGAACGGTGCCGGTTGCGTGCCAGGATGCGGCCTCCAATGATTGGAAGGTCAACCGTCGAGGCGTACGATCGACGTATGACGAGACGAAACGCCGACGCCGTCGAGCTCGACGACGCCCGAAAGGCCGGCTACTGCAACATCGGCGAGGCCGCCGACGCGACCGGGATCTCCGCGAAGATGATCCGCTACTACGAGTCGATCGGCCTCATTCCGAAGGCCGCCCGCTCGTTCGCGGGCTATCGCCTGTACGGACCGGACGATCTTCACACGCTGCGCTTCATCCGACGCGCGCGCGATCTCGGCTTCTCGATCGAGCAGATCAAGACGCTGCTGTCGCTCTGGCAGCACAAGAGGCCGAGCGCGGAGGTCAAGCGCGTCGCGCTCGGACATATCGCGGAGCTCGAGGAGAAGATCCGCTCGCTCGACGGCATGCGCAGGACGCTCGTGCATCTCGTCGAGAATTGCCACGGCGATCATCGGCCGACGTGTCCGATCATCGACGAGCTCGCGGGCAAAGGCGACGCGCGCTGAGCGGGCGGGTTCGATCGAAGCCTTTCGCTCGCTATACTCGGCAGCCCGAGCATCGGCGTTCGGAAACATCCCGCGTAATGCGACGTTTTGCCGAGCTCATGCAACGGAGAAATCGATGGCATCCACCGATGTAACCGATTTGAACGAGCACGAGGCGCGCGGCCATGCGGCCGAAGCGATCGGGGGCGAGGCCGAGGCGTGGGAGCCGTGGGAGACGCGGCTCGTGCTGATCAGCCTCGCGATCGGCGCCGCGGGGCTCGTCGTGCTCGGCTGGCTCGTCGATCGTTTCATCCTCTCGTGACCGCGCGGGAGCACGTGGCGGAGCTCACGCTGCGCTGGGAGCGCGGCACGTGGCGCGCGTCCGGAGCGGGCGTCGACGTCTCGGACGCCGACCTCGCGGCGCTCGACGATTCGATCGTGCGATCGCTCCGCGGCCGCGGCGCGACGAGAGCGCACGTGCGCTTCGACACGAGCACGCTGCCCGCGTGGTTACGTCAATATCAGGCCCACTACTTCAACTACGTGCTGCACATCGGCGGAGGTGAACGCCCGTGACGAACCGGCGCTGGACCAGCGGGATGCTGACGACGGAAGACTGGTGGGCGGTGTGGGTCGGCCTCGCGATCTACGCCGCGGCGCTGATGTCGCTCGCGGGGCTCGACCTCGTCGGCTGGATGTCGCGTCCGCGAACGTGGGAGTGGACGAACGTCGTCGGCGACTTCTCGTGGAGCAAGCTGCTCCGAAGCTCAGGCGCCGCGTATGCAGAGTGGCACCCGCTCGCAACGTGGCTCGTCACGTACGTTGTCTTCGCCGGCCTCTTCACGATCGGCGCGTACTTTCAGCGCCTCGACATGCGGCGCTTCGTCCTCGGCTTCACGGCGATCTTCCTGATCACGTGGGCGTGCTGGATCGTCGGCAACGAGATGCATCTGACGACGGTCGACGCCGTCGTCGACGGCAGGAACGCCTATCGCGAGAACGAGCTCGGCTGGGGACTGCAGCTCGGCGAAGGCTCTCCCTATCTCCTTGCGCTGCTCACCGGGCTCGCGATCGGCAACTTCGCGAAGGGATGGGCCGCGAAGCTGCGCGAGGCGGCGAAGCCCGAGTGGTTCATCAAGACGGCGATCGTGTTCCTCGGCGTCAATCTCGGTGCGATGACGCTCGAGGCGACGGAGTTCGCGCTCGACCTGATCCTGACCGGTGCGGCGGCAACGTTCGTTGCGTATCTCTTCTTCTGGCCGCTCGTCTACACGCTCGCGCGGCGCGCGTTCGGGCTCAAGCGCGACGCGTCGGCCGTGCTCGCGTCCGGTATCTCGATATGCGGCGTCTCGGCCGCGATCGCGACCGGCGGCGCGATCCGCGCGCGGCCGATCATCCCGGTGACGGTATCGATGCTCGTCGTCGTCTTCGCGATGATCGAGCTGCTCGTGCTGCCCGGCCTCTACGCGGCGTTCTTCCCGGATCAGCCGATCGTGAACGGCGCCGCGATGGGCATGACCGTGAAGACCGACGGCGCGGACGCGGCCGCCGGCGCGCTGCTCGACGAGCTGATGATCGCGCGGCATCTGCAGGCGACGGGCGAGCAGTGGCAGACCGGATGGATCCTGAGCTCGGCCGTGCTGACGAAGGTGTGGATCGACGTCTTCATCGGCATCTGGACGTTCGTCCTCGCGCTCGTCTGGGTCTACAAGGTCGAGAAGCGGCCGGGCCAGGTCAGCGTCGGCGCATCCGAGATCTGGTTCAGGTTCCCAAAGTTCGTGCTCGGCTATCTGATCGCGTGGCTCGGCTTCCTCGCGATCGCGACGCTCTCGCCCGAGCATGCCGAGACGCTCGACGCCGGCACGAGCGCGCTGCAGAGCCCGATGCGTCACATGATGTTCATGCTGACGTTCGTCGCGATCGGCATCATCACCGACTTCACGAAGCTCAGGGGGATGGGCCGGCTCGCGGTGCTCTATGCGGTCGCGCTCGCGTTCGTGATCGCGCCGATCGCGTACGTGGTCGCGTGGATCTTCCATCGGGGGCTGACGCCGCCGCTCGCGTGACCCGAAAAATGTGTCAGACACATTTTCGCCACGAAAATGGTGTCTGACACATTTTTGACGTCGGGCTAAGTCGACCGGTCCGGCGCGATCCGACGCGAAGCCGCATCGCGCAGCGCCTGGTAGCGCACGAGGTTCGCCGCGACGAAGTCGGCCGCCTCGCGCTCGCGTCGCCGCCATTCGAGCAAATAGCCGAGCCGCGTCATCCGCTCCCTGCCCCACTGCTGCACGACGTGGAAATACTCGTGCAGGACGTGGCCGTCGAGACGGAAAAAGATGTGCTCGGGAATGTTCGTGTAGATCCGCCCGAACCGCGTGACCGACCCGCGCCGCGCGCCGATGCACGCGAGATGCGTCGCGACGTACCACGGCCTATACACGACCGCGATGCGGTCGATATGCGGATCGTCGAACACGCGCGCGAGCGCATCGAGCACGTCGGGCGGCGCACGGTAGCGGACGCCCGTGCGCGATGCCGAATCGCCTTCGGCTTCGATGGACGAACGGGTGCGCGCCGGGTCGGGCGCCGCGGCGCTGTCCGCGCGCGGCGCGGAGCCGTCATCGTTCGGCGATCTCGATCGCACGGAACTCGATCGCGCCTCGCTCCGCCTGGATGCCGATGAAGCCGGTCGGGTTCTCGATGCCGAGCGCCTCCGTCAGCGGCTCGCCGTTCAGCCTGACGCGAAGCGCCTCCCCTTCGACGTCGATCTCGAGCGTTTGCCAGACGCCGGTACCGAGCGAAAGCCGCTCCGCATCGGCCGGATCGAAGCGCGTCTCGCCCTGCGGCTTGCCGTGCCTGAAAATCCCGCCGACCGGCGGAAACGGGCTGTCGCCGATCGGGTTGCGCAGCTGCACCTGATACGCGTTGCTCGGCCAGCCCGGTCCGAACGTGCTATCCGCGACCGCGCGTACGAAGATGCCGCTGTCCGTGTCGTCGTCGACGAAACGGAACTCGATCCGGAGCGAGAAGTCGGCGTACCGTTCGTTCGAGCGGAGCCACCCGCGCGGCGCGTCGATGCGGAGCACGCCGTCCGCGACCGATACCGCCGCGCCGTTCTCGACGGTCCAGCCTTCGAGCGTGCCGTCGAAGAGCGGCTCGATCGGCGCGCCGCTCTGCGCGAGCGCGGCGGAGCCGATCAGGAGCGAGATACCGAGGGCAGCCGCGCCGGCCACGGAATCGATGCGTCTCATCGTCGCTCCCTTTCTTGCCATCGTCAGGCCGCGAGCTCTCGTTGCGCATCGATGCCGGCTTCGAGCGACTCGAAGTAGAGCGCCGTGAGGCGCAGCTGCTCGGACGCCGATTCCGCCCGGTTCACGACCGCGCGGAACGCGGCGTTCTCCGGGCGATCTTTCGCATACCAGCCGAGGTGCTTGCGCGCGATCCGCACGCCGCGCTCCTCGCCGTAGAACGCATGCAGCGCGCGGACGTGGCCGAGCAGGATCTCGCGCACCTCCGCGAGCGACGGCTCGCGCAGCTCCTCGCCCGTCGCGAGGAAGTGCGCGATCTCGCGGAAGATCCACGGGCGGCCCTGCGCCGCACGGCCGATCATCAGCGCATCGGCGCCCGTCCGGGCCAGCACGTCGCGCGCCTTGCGCGGCGAGTCGATGTCGCCGTTCGCGACGACCGGGATCCGCACCGCCTGCTTCACCTCCGCGATCGTCTCGTACTCGGCCTCGCCGCGATACTGCATGTCGCGCGTGCGGCCGTGCACGGCGATGGCAGCAATCCCAGCCTCCTCGGCGATCCGCGCGATGCGCACGGCGTTCCGGCTCGCGGCGTCGAAGCCCGTGCGGATCTTCAGCGTGACGGGCACGTCGACCGCCGCGACGACGGCGTCGAGGATCCTGCCGACGAGCGCTTCGTCGCGGAGCAGCGCCGAGCCCGCCCACGCGTTGCAAACCTTCTTCGCGGGGCAGCCCATGTTGATGTCGATGATCTCGGCGCCGTGGTCGACGTTGTAGCGCGCCGCGTCGGCGAGCGCGGCGGGATCGGCGCCCGCGATCTGCACGCCGACCGGCGAAGGCTCGCCGGCGTGGTCGAGCCGCGAGCGGCTCTTCGCCGTCGCCCACAGGCGCGGATCCGCGGTCGTCATCTCCGACACGGCGTAGCCCGCGCCGAGCCGCTTCGCGAGGATGCGAAACGGCTTGTCCGTCACGCCGGCCATCGGCGCGAGGATCAGCGGCGGGTCGATCAGGTGGCGGCCGATCTGCATCGGGAAAGGTCGCTCGTGGAGACGCGCGCCCATTCTACCGGGTCGCGGCGGAGCAAATGTGTCAGACACCATTTTCCAGCGGAGGAGTGTCAGACACCATTTTCCGCAGGAAAATGGTGTCTGACACAAAGGGTCCGCGACGACGTCAGAGCGCGAGATGCCCGACGACGGCCGCAATCCCCGCGATCGCGGCCATCGCGACCGCGACGGCGCGGAGCCGCCCGGCTCGATCGACGAGCGCGTCGGCGCGCGCCTCGATCTCATGGATACGGACTAGAGCATCGGCGATCAGCACGGCGAACGCGCCGACGAGCAGCGCGGCCGGTCCGGCCCGGAAGCCCAGCGCGACGACGGCGACGATGGCTGCGAGCGCGGCGACGATTCCGGCCGCGAGGAGCGCCTGCGTCGTCCGCAGCCGCCGGATCCCGGCGTTGCGGCGAAGCGTCGACGCGCGCCCGGCGAGGCCGGCGATCCCCGCGGCGATCCACGCGCCGAACAGAATCGTTTCGAGCGGTGCCTTCGCGAAGCTCGAGAGCATCCTCGGCACGACCAGCAGCGCCATCAGCGCGAGCATCGGCAGCGCGACGAACACGGCCGCAAGGACAGAAAGGATCCAAAGAATTTGCAACAACCTCTTGCCTGCGTGCACCGCTTCGCCCTCCTCTTTACCGCGCGCTGACCGTGCCGCGTGCAACTACGCCGTCGCCACGGCCTCGGCGGCCCGCTTGCCCCACCTCGCGATCACGTAGAGATTGAAGAAGTGCATCGCTCCGAGCACGAGCAGCACGAGACCGATCTTCGTGCTCAGGAACTCGATCGCCTCCTCGGTCGTCGTGGGCTTCGTGCCGAGCTTCAGCGCGAGCGTCACGTAGCCCATGTTGATCAGGTAGAACCCAACGACGAGCATGTGGTTGATCGAGTCGGCGAGCCGCTCGTTCTGATCGAAGCTGTCGACGAGGAACACTCGCCCGTTCTTGCTGAGCGTGCGCGCGACCCAGACGGTGAGCGCCGTGCTGATCCCCAGGTACGCGAGATAGGTCGTTTCGACGAGCATCTTCCTTCTCCTTTAATCAGACTTTTCATTTATTTCTGTCTACACAGAAATCCTCGAGCAAAAAAACACGCCTACTTCTCGGCCGCCGTTTCTTGCGGCAGGAAGCGCGCAACCTTCGCGCCGAGCTTCAGCAGCGCGCGCTGCGTCGAGCGCGGCAGCGCGATGATCTGCTCGAACCAGCCGGTCAGCATCGTGATGAAGGTCAGCATGCTCTTGATGCGCTCCTTGACCTCCTTCGGGGTCTCCTCGTCGTGCTGCATCTCGTCGACGCACTGCCTGAGCAGCGCGAGCGTCGGGTCGATCTCTCGGCGCTTCCGCTCCTCGATGATCGTCGCGATCATCTCCCACATGTCGCTGGTCGTCTTGAAGTGGTCGCGCCGGTCGCCGAGGACGTGAGTGACGCTGACGAGGCGCCACGACTGCAGCTCCTTCAGGCTCGTGCTGACGTTCGAGCGCGCGACGGAGAGCGTCTCGGCAATCTCGTCGGCGGGAAGCGGACGAGGCGACAGGTAGAGCAGCGCGTGGATCTGCGCGACCGTGCGGTTGACTCCCCAGCGGGTGCCCATCTCACCCCAGTGGAGGATGAACTTCTCCATGAGGGGACTCAGTTTCATTTCCTGCGCCTGCAAATATTTCAGTATTTTCTGAAATACATGTTGACCGAGAAGCCGCTCGCCGTCAAGCCGGGAGTGTGAGGGGAGAACGAAGTCGGCAGTCTCAGGTCCGGCCTGGACGGTAAAGAGTCCAGACCGAACAGTGGGTTACCAGACTTTCTTCAGATCGAATCGATGATCGAGTTCAGCGTCGCGCTCGGCCGCATCGCCTCCGCGACGCGCTTCGGATCCGGGTGGTAGTAGCCGCCGATGTCGACGGGACGCCCCTGGACCGCGGTCAGCTCCTCGACGATCTTGGACTCGTTCCGCTCGAGCGCCTCGGCGACCGGCTTGAAGCGCGCGGCGAGCTCGGCGTCCTCGGTCTGATCCGCGAGCGCGCGCGCCCAATACATCGCGAGATAGAAGTGGCTGCCGCGATTGTCGAGCCCGCCGAGCTTGCGGGCAGGCGAGCGGTCGTGCTCGAGGACCTCGCCGTTCGCCCGATCGAGCGCCTTCGCGACGATGATCGCGCGCTGGTTGCCGGTCTTCCTGCCGAGATCCTCGATCGACACCGCGAGCGCGAGGAACTCGCCGAGCGAGTCCCAGCGCAGGTAGTTCTCCTTCAAAAACTGCTGCACGTGCTTCGGCGCCGAGCCGCCGGCGCCGGTCTCGTAGAGCCCGCCCCCCGCGAGGAGCGGCACGATCGACAGCATCTTCGCGCTCGTGCCGAGCTCGAGGATCGGAAAGAGATCGGTCAGGTAGTCGCGCAGCACATTGCCGGTCACCGAGACCGTGTCCTGTCCCGCGCGGACGCGATCGAGCGTCGCCATCATCGCGTCGATCGGCGACATGATCCGGATGTCGAGCCCCGACGTGTCGTGCTCGGCGAGATAGCGCTTCGCCTTCTCGATCAGGTTGCGGTCGTACGCACGCTCGGGATCGAGCCAGAAGATCGCGGCGGCACCGGTCTCGCGCGCGCGCCGCACTGCGAGCTTCACCCAGTCGCGGATCGGCAGGTCCTTCGTCTGGCACATCCGCCAGATGTCGCCCGGCTCGACGCGATGCTCGGTCAGCACGCGTCCCGCGTCGTCGACGACGCGCACGACCCCCGCGGCCGGGATCTCGAACGTCTTGTCGTGCGAGCCGTACTCCTCGGCCTTCTGCGCCATCAGCCCGACGTTCGACACGTTGCCCATCGTCGGCACGTCGAACGCGCCGCGGCGCTTGCAGTCGTCGATGACCGCCTGATAGATGCCGGCGTAGCAGCGGTCCGGGATCATCGCCTTCGTGTCGTGGAGCTGCCCGTCCGGCCCCCACATCTTGCCGCCCGCGCGGATCGCGGCCGGCATCGATGCGTCGATGATCACGTTGCTCGGGACGTGCAGGTTCGTGATGCCCTTGTCCGAGTCGACCATCGCGAGCGGCGGGCGCTTGCGATAGACCGCATCGATGTCCGCCTGGATCTCGGCGCGCTTCGCCTCCGGCAACGCCTCGATCTTCGCGTACACGTCGCCGATGCCGTTGTTCGGCTCGACGCCGAGCTCGTCGAAGAGCTGCGCGTGCTTCTTGAAGACGTCCTCGTAGTAGACGGTGACGGCGTGCCCGAACATGATCGGGTCCGACACCTTCATCATCGTCGCCTTGAGGTGCAGCGACAGCAGCACGCCCTCGTCCTTCGCATCCTGCGTCGCCTTCGCGTAGAACTCGCGCAGCGCCTTCGCGCTCATCACGGAGGAGCCGATGACCTCGCCGTCGAGCACGTCGACGCGCTCCTTGAGCACGGTCGTGCGGCCGCCGTCCTCGACGAGCTCGATCCTCAGCTTTCCGCCGCGCTCGATGACGGCCGACTGCTCGCTGCCGTAGAAATCGCCGCCCGTCATGTGCGCGACGTGCGTCTTCGAATCCGGGCTCCACGCGCCCATCGAGTGCGGGTGCTTCTTCGCATACTCCTTCACCGACGCGGCGACGCGGCGGTCGGAGTTGCCCTCGCGAAGCACGGGATTCACGGCGCTACCGAGCACCTTCGCATAGCGCGCCTTGATCTCGCGCTCGGCGTCGTTCTGCGGCTCCTCCGGATAGTCGGGGACCGGGAAACCCTGCTGCTGGAGCTCCTTGATCGCGGCCGTGAGCTGCGGCACCGAAGCGCTGATGTTCGGCAGCTTGATGATGTTCGCCTCGGGCGTCTGCGCGAGCTCGCCGAGCTCCGCGAGATCGTCGGGACGGCGCCGATCGGGCGGCAGGTGATCCGGAAAGTTCGCGAGGATGCGGCCGGCCAGGGAAATATCCCGCGTCTCGACCGTGATGCCGGCGGCGCGCGTGAACGCCTCGACGATCGGCAGCAGCGAATACGTGGCGAGAGCGGGTGCCTCGTCCGTGAGGGTGTAGATGATCTTTGCGGTCATGCCGGTTCCCACGTCCTCGTGTCGGTTCGGGCGGCGCCGTCGGCGCCGAGGGCGGCATTATAGCTTCGCGCCCTTCCCTTCTACCGCCGACGCGTGATCCCGCCGTTCCGTCGGCCGCGCCTTTTTGCTATATCGGGGCCTCCCGGCCGGCGCTCGACGACGGCCTTCACGGGGCACGCTTCGTTGAGACGACCAAGCACGTCTACGCCGACGCTCGTCACGAAGGTCGAGGCTCGCGACGCACGGCCTCGCTCGGCGCGCCCGAAACCGGCCGCGCGACCCGGACACGTGTGATGGATCCGGTCACCCTCGCGTTCGCGCTGCTCTTCACGGCGATGACGGCCGTGATCGTGCCCGTCTACTACGTCCAGCACGGCCCCGCGAACTTTCTCTGGTTCTCGGACATCGCGCTCCTGGGCCTCACGATCGCGCTCTGGCTCGAAAGCCCGCTGATCGCGAGCACGATCGCGGTCGGCGTGCTGTTGCCCGAGGCGGTCTGGGTCGCGTCGTTCCTCGGCGGCCTCTTCTTCGGCCGGACGCTATCGACGCTCGCGGGGTACATGTTCGATCCGAGCATCCCGCGCTACCTGCGCGGACTGTCGTTGTTCCATCTCGCGCTGCCGCCGGCGATCCTGTGGATGCTCTATCGATACGGATACGACGAGCGCGCGCTCGTCGTGCAGACGCTCGTCGCGTGGGTCGTGCTGCCCGCGACGTACTTCCTCGCGCCGCCCGAGAAGAACGTGAATTGGGTCAGAGGCTTCGGGCATCCGCCGAAGAGCATCGTGCCGCCCCGCTGGCACGTGCTGCTGATGATGGTCGCGTACCCGCTGGTCGTGTATTTGCCGACGCATTGGCTGCTCAGCACGCTGGCGCCGGCAGCGGGCGCGGAGGCCCATTGATCGCGCCGGTCGTGTGGACCCGCGCTGGCGCTCGCGGGGAAGGATCCCCGCGACGGGGCCGAACAGGCGCCCGGGCGTTCAGCCCGGGTGGACCTTCGGCTTGCGGCTCTGCGTCAGCTGCACGCGGCCGCGGCGCGGGGAGCGGCGTTCGTTGAGCGCGGTGACCGTCTCGCGGAGCTCCGCCTCGATCGCGCTGCGGCTGCCCTGGCGATAGCCCGTGATCGTGTTGGCTCCCTGAGCGATCCGGTAGCTGTACCAACCGCTGCCCTCGCTGCCCGCGGGCGGTGCGCTCTCCTGCACCGACACGAGCTCGTACGGCTGATCGGTCGACGTTCGGCCGCTCATTCGATCGATACCACGCGGATGTCGAACTTCAGGGCCTTGCCGGCGAGCGGATGGTTGAAGTCGAGGACGACGACGTCGTCCTTGATCTCGTGCACGCGGATCGGGCCGTCATAGCCCTGCGCGCTCAGCTGCGCGCCGACCCTGCGTGCCTCGGGCGGAATCTGCTCGGCCGGCACCTCCCGGAACGCATCGGGGCGGACCTCGCCGTACGCGTCTCGGGCCTGGAGCGTGATCTCCTTACGGTCGTTGACGTTGAGCCCTTCGAGCTCCCGCTCGAGGGCCGGCAGGATCTGGTTCTCGCCGTGCACGTAGGTGAGCGGCTCGTCGTCCTTGTTGCTCTGCACGACCGAGCCGTCCTCGAGGCGCAGCGTATACTCGAAACCGACGGTCTTTCCGGCTTGGATCATGGGGTACTCCTCTCCTATGCAGCCGGGCACGTCCGCCGCGCCTCCGCACGATCAGGATCGATCGGGGTGATGCGCCGGCGTTCGATGTCGTGATCCTCGGCTGACTGGTTGCCGGCGGGCTAGCCGGAACTGGGGTGGGTGGGCGGCCTCGGCGGCCGGCGGCTTCGACCCGTGGTCGAATGATGCGGCTCAGCGCCGCGAGGTTCTGCGAACGGAAACGCGCATCAGGATAGCAGCCGCGGACGAGGCGCGGCAAACGACGTGCCGCGACGAAGGCCTTCGCGATCCCAACATCTGGCGCGCAAACGGGGGCTTAGCGGCCGACGCGGCCGCGCGCTCGCGCTCGTGCCGAGCGCTCCGCGGCTCGCTTGTGCGCGTAATCACGCGTTCTCTATACTCGAACGGCTGCCCGATGATCCGGGCGCGGACCGCACCGAAATCGACCCGTTCTAACAATTGAGAAGAGGGGGACTCCCGATGGCGATTTCCATCCATCCGGCCGTCGACAATGGACTGAAGCCGGCCGCCGCGAATTTTGCGGGCGGCACGCTGCGCTGCCGCTGCGCGACGAACAAGGTCGAGGTCAGCATCACCGGGCAGTGCGCGCACAACCACGTCTGCGGGTGCACGAAGTGCTGGAAGCCCGCGGGCGCGCTGTTCTCGCAGGTCGCCGTCGTGCCGCGGGACAACCTGCGCGTCACGGCGAACGAGCAGAAGCTCAAGGTCGTCGACCCGAACGCGGTGATCAAGCGTTATGCGTGCCAGGACTGCGGCGTTCATATGTACGGCCGCATCGACGACACGAATCACCCGTTCTACGGCTTGGACTTCATCCACGTCGAGCTTTCGGACGAGCCCGGCTGGGCGCCGCCCGAGTTCGCGGCGTTCGTCTCGTCGATCATCGAGTCCGGCGCGGATCCGAAGCTGATGCCGCAAGTCCGTGCGCGGCTCCGCGAGCTCGGCCTCGAGCCCTACGACTGCCTGTCGCCGCCGCTGATGGACGCGATCGCGGCGCACACGGCGAAGCAGAAAGGCGTCCGCGCCGCGTAGAAAATCGGGGTCAGAGCCCTTTTTTCCGCGGGAATAATCGGGGTCAGAGCCGGGTCTGACCCCAATGATCGGGGTCGGAGCCGGGTCTGACCCCGACTGTTATGCGCTTGGGGTCAGAGCCCATTTTTTCCGACCCCAATTTGTTGTCAGTGCTTGCCCGGCTCGAGCGCGACGCCGCGACGCTCCTTCGCGATGTAGGCAAGCAGCGCCGTCATCCGCGCGTCGCCCGGATCGAGGTCCTGCCCCTCGAGCGGGTTGCGGATGCACCAGTTCACCATCTCCCACATCTGCGCGACGCGGCCGAGCTGCTTCTGGAACTTCGGATACGTCTCCGGATGCGTGTTCGCCGCATTCGGATGACACTGGCCGCACGCGACGCCGTTCGTGCCGAGCTCCGGGCTCGTCCAGAGCCGCCTGCCCTCCTGCGCGACGCTCTCGAACTGCGCCGCCCACCGCTCGAGATCCGCTTCCGTGAACTCGTCCGCGTGGACCACCGTGCACGCAGCCACGCCGAGCACCGCTAGAAACACACGTCTCATCGCTCTCGTCCCGTCAATAGTGAGCCTGTGGAGGAATGCGCCGGGGCGGATGCTGGTACTCCATGTCCTCGGGCCTGCCCGTCGCGGCGTTGAACGCGACCGTCCGATTCTTGTTGTCGTACAGCGTGTAGTTCACGGCGACGCGCCCCGTGTGCACGTCGACGAACTGCCAGCCCGTCGCGTCCCGCTCGTTGAACGGATCCGCGCGGTTCATCGGCACGGTCATCACGGGCACGTACGCGCCCGACTGCGCATACGTCGACGGGTACGGCCACGGCCACGCGGTCGCCATCGCCGAGTGGAACGAGATCGAGCCGATCTGATTGTACTGGATCTGGTGCACGTGCCCGTAGAGCACGGTGACCTTCTCGAACGGCGCAAGAATCGCCTGGACTTCCTCGGCGTCCTCTGTCCAGAAGTTCCAGCCCTTGTAGATCTTCTGCAGCGGCGAATGCGACAGCACGACGATCGGCGTCGACCTCGGCACGTTCGCGAGGTCGTTGCGCAGCCACTCGCGCTGACGCTCGCCGACCATGAACGGCGAGCCGTTCGGATTGTCGAGCCCCGCCATCTCGAGCATCCGCCGCTCGGGCGTCTCCCAGCGCTCGTACGTCCACTCGTCGTACGTGAGGATGCTGTTCAGCACGACGAAGTGCACGCCCTTGTGATCGAAGCTGTAGTAGTGATCGCCGAAGAGCTCGCTCCAGTATTCGCCGAGGTCGAGGTAGTAGTCGTGCTCGCCCATCACGCAGTAGAGCGGATAGCGGAGCGCGGACAGCATCTCGGCGCCGTGATCGAGCTCGGCCTTCGTGCCGAGCTGCGCGAGGTCGCCGCCGAACACGACGAAGTCGGGCGCAGGCTCGAGCAGGTTCGCCTCCGCGACGGCGCGCTTCAGCCCCTGGTCCCAGTTCCGCACGAACCGCGCGCCGCTGATCTGCTGGATGTGCGAATCCGAGATGTACGCGAACGTAAAGTCCTGCCCGCCCTGCTCCTGGCCGAACGCGAGCTTCACGAGACTCACCGGCAGGATGCTCCCGGCCATCGCGGCACCGGAGCGCTGCAGGAACCCTCTCCGGTTCATCTTCATTGCTCCTCCCTCCTGTCGAGCGCGGCGACCGGCCCGGACGTCGTGGGCACGGCGAACTGCGGGCTCGTCAGCGATTCCATGAACGTGACGAGGTCGTCGATTTGCTGCTCGGTCAGGTTCAGCGGACGAATCCCGCCCGAGAGATAGTGGTTCACCGGTGCGTCGGCCGGGATCACGCCGCCGTTGTTGTAGTGCTCGACGACCTCGCGCAGCGTCGCGAGGCTGCCGTCGTGCATGTACGGCGCGGTCACCGCGACGTTGCGCAGCGTCGGCGTCTTGAACGCGCCGATCTCCGAGAGGTCGCCGGTCACGGCGAAGCGGCCGAGATGCGACGTATCGGGATCGGAGAGCACCGCGGCGTCGACGTCGATGCCTTGGGCCTTCGCGACGAGGAACGCCTTCGCGAGCTCCCCGATCCGGTCCTGCATCGCGTTGACGCCGATGCCGATGTTGTGGAACCGGTGGTCCGTGAAGAGCGCGTGATCCTGCTCGATCGTGTGGCACGAGACGCACCGCCCGTCGGTCAGGAACACGTCGAAGCCGCGCTTCGCCGCGTCGCTGATCGCGTCGTCCTCGCCGCCGAAATACCAGCGGTCGAACGGCGAGTCGCCCGCGACCTGTGTCCGCTCGAACGCCGCGATGGCCTTCGTCACGTGCTCGATGCGGATCTGCTCCGGCCGCACGTCGAACACGTTGCGGAACGCCCGCGTGTACTCGCGGTCCGCGCGGATGATCTCGAGCACCGCGTCGTGGCTCGGCATCGCCATCTCAACCGGGTTCACGATCGGATGAAGCGCCTGGTCCTCGAGACTCGGCGAGCGGCCGTCCCAGAACTGCGTCGCGTTGTACGCAGCGTTCACGACCGTCGGCGCGTTGCGCGTGCCGGTCAGGCCGTTGATGCCGACCGAGACCTGCCGTGCATCAGTGAACGCGGTCGCGGGCGCGTGGCACGTCGCACAGCTCACTGCACCCGTCGAGCTGAAGCGCACGTCATTGAAGAGCCGTTCCCCGAGCGCGACCTTCGCCGGCGTGATCGGGTTGTCCTCGGGAATCGGAACGGGCGGCAGACCGAGCGGTTGCGCGGCCGCATGCCACGCCGCTCCGAGAGATACCAACAGAAGCATCCATCGCATGCTTCGTTCGCCTCCCTTCGTCAACAGTGGTGGTCGAAGAAGCCGCGCCTCAACGAGACGCGGGCAAGAAGGATTCGGCCGGCTCCGGCGCGCCGCAGTTGAACATCGGCGCCGTGTCGGACCAGAACATCTGCTTCGGTCCGAGCACGCGGACGTTCTCGTAGCCGAGCTCGCGGAGACGTGCCGCGAGCGCGAGCGCGCGCTTGCCGGTCTTGCAGTACGTGACGAGCGGCGCGGTGCGATCCGCGGGCAGCACGTCCGCGTAGTCCTCGACCGCGTCGTGCGGCACGTTCACCGCGTTGTGGACGTGGCCGACCGCGTACTCCTCGGGCGAGCGCGCGTCGAGCAGCGTGAACGGCGCGCGTCCGGCGAGGTAATCGAGGAGCACGCGGGTATCGATCGGCGGGATCGCGCCGGCATCGGATTCCGCGCCGCCGGCCGACGTGCCTTCGACGGCAACGCCATCGTCGCTCGCGGACGGGACGACCATCGTCGGCTCGGCGGGCATGGCGCCGCCCCCGGCCGCACCGGTGCTCGCGGCCTCCTCGGCACCCGACAGCGCGGGGGCGCACGCGAGCAGGAGCATCAGAATCAAGGAACCTTCGGACCGGGTGATCATTTTCGTTCTCGGACCGGTTCTGGACTATGTCTAAGTTCTGCAGACTAGGTCTAAGGCTAGACTTTGTCTAACAGACGTGTCAACTCGCGGGAAACACGTACGAAAAAAGGGGCCGGTGTCCGCCGGCCCCTTTCTCGTCGCGCGGCAACGGCCGCGCGCAGCGTGCTGAAGCGCCTGCGTCGTCGGCCGTCCCGGCCCGCGCGGCGCTAAGTCACGTGGCTACATCGTCTCGTCCTGGATCGCGTCCGACATGCCCTCCTCGTACGTGCTCCACCCGGACAGCATGCCGTACGGCACGCGATCGAGCGTCGCCTCGATGCGGCGGATGAGACCGTTCTCGATCCTGAACACTTCCGCGATGTACCACGTCCACGGCTGGACCGGACCCGCGGTCACCGTGCGTCCGTCCGGCGTCTGGAACGTGCGGTACTCGCCGCCCGAGTGATCGAAGAACACGAAGCTGAACACGTTCCCGCGCTCACGATCGACGGCGACGAAGCGCCGGTCGCGGATCCGGTTCACGAAGTGGATCAGGCCCGACTCGAACTGCTCGCGGCAGCTCCAGTGCGCCGAGTAGCCGGTCGCGGTCTTCGGATCCGGCCGGGTCTGCCCCGGCTGCAACGGCACGTTCGTCGACTGCGAGCCGTTCTCGATGCGGTTGCAGTCGTCCGCGAACGGGTACTCGCCCTTGCCGTCGTTCAGCTGCATGCCGGTGAAGTACATGTTCGCGATCTCGATCAGCTCGCGGCGCGACATCCGCTCGCTCTCGGGCACGGTCTCGAGGAACAGCGGATCGGGACCGCCGCGAGCCTCGATGCGCCGCGCCGCGTCCTCGTTCCGCACGACCTGCTGCTCGACCTCGGTGATCTCGCCGTTGCGGATCTTCAGGCGCAGCGCGATGACGGCCGGCGTCTGCTGCGCGGGGTCGCGATGATCCTCGTTGATCGTGCCGATGAACGCGACCTGCCCCGCCTCGACGTCCGGCACGAAGAAGCGGTAGGTGCCCTTCGACTTCATCGTGTTCCATAGCCCGTCGCCGAGCTCGAGCCGCTGCCCGTTCTCGGTGAAGCGGGCATTCGCGGCGAACGGCACGGCACTGACGTCGTCGTCGATCACGGCGTCCAGGTAGCGGTCCACGAAGCCCTCGAGGCAGGCGCGGTCGCAGTCCTGCGCCGCAGCCGGTGCGCCGATCACCGCGAGCGCGACCGCGGCCGCGAGCGTTCCGAACGTCGTCGTTCTCATCGTTGTTCCCCTTACGTTTGTCGTTGGTTGTTCAGAGACGCGCCGGCGAGGAGCAGCACCGGCACGATTGAGGCCGGCTACAGCGGCTCGACGTAACGCGCGAGCGTCTCCTGCAGGAAACGCCGCGCGTCGTCGGCGTCGTACGTGCCGCCGGCGGCGAGCCTTTCCGCGTACTCGAACATCGGCACGAAGAGCTCGACGCCGTCGACCTCCTCCGCGAGCTCGAACGCGTCGTGCTCGGCATAGATCTGCCGCCACGCCGCTCGAACCTCTTCCCAGAACGGGGCCGTCCGCGTCCAGTACGCCTCGGCCGGCGAGAAGTCGAAGCCGGTGATTCGCTCGTAGCGGTTCACGCCGGCCTCACGCGCGAGGACGGCGACGCGCTCGCCCTGCTCGTCGAGGTCGACCTTGAGGTTGTCCTCTTCCTGCACCCAGCCCGTCGGCGTCAGCGTGTGGCGGTTCGTGCCGACGAGCACGTCGTAATCGTCGCGCACGCTCGCCTCGCGGCGCGGCAGCGGGCGCCACGTCTCTTCGCTCGTCCACGCGGAGTAGCCTTCCGCATGCGTCCACGTGCCGACGGCCTCGTAACGCGGCGAGTCGTCGACCTGATACACCGCCTGCGACCAGCGGCCCTCGACGTCGTCCTCGTCGAGCTCGACGTGGCGCCAGCGTCCGAGGCCGTCATAAACGTGGAGGTCCCTATCCTGGTACTGCCAATCCTGGCGCCAGTGCTTCTGGACGACCGGGCCCTGCACGTTGCCGTCGCGGTCGACGTAAAGCATCACGATCACGTGCTGCAGACTGATGAAGTCGCCTTCGTCCTCGAGCACGAAGACGTACTCGGTCGCCCACGACTGATACGGACGCGCGGGCTCGTACCCGGCCGTGAAGCCGACCGTCTCGATGAAGTCGAACGTCGTGCGGTACTCGCCGGCCATCGCGAGGATCGCGCGCCGGTCGCGCTCGAACGCGGAGAGCCCGGCGCGTTCCACTGCGGGCTCGCGTCCTTGGCCAGCTCGACGGCCGGCCCGCGCGTCGTGCCGCCCCGCGGGCGCATCTCGTCGTCGGCGCTGAAGGGCCAGCTGAACGTGTATTGACGGGTTTCGTCGCCCGCGCACGCACCAGCCGCGATCAGACCTGCGACGAGCGCTGCGCACCGGATCGTGCGGCTCCTGTTACTCATCGGAATCCTCCGGCGGCTCGGGCCGCGGGCCGCGCGGCCAGCCGATGCTTCCTGCGAGCGGAAGCTTCACCGCGAGATCGAGCGGGTCGAGCCCGAACGTCAGGCCGAGCAGATTGATCTCGAGTCCCTCCTCGATGCCGACGAGGAGCCCGAGCACGCCGAGGAGGCTCACCTGCACGCCGGTGCCGCTCGGGCTTCGCGCAAAAAGCGCGGCGCCGAGATAGTCCTTGCCGATCGCGGTGGGCGGAAGGTCGGCCTCGACCTCGGGGACGGCACGGAGCACGTACGCGACGAACGTGTTCGAGTTCGGCCCGGGCCATACTCGGTAGCTCTCGGCATATGGATAGGCGGCCACGGCCCGCTCGATCTTCGGGATCGCGGCGGCCGCCGCCGGACCGCGCAGATCCGCAATCAGCTCCGGGGCGTTGCCGTACCAGCGGGAGTCGGGGGCGCGATCGCTGACGACGACGGCCGTGCCGGTGCGGCGCAGCCGCCAGCCGTTGACCTCATAGACGGTGTACGCGTCGGCGCTCGCCGGCTTTACGGCGATCCATGTGTGCACGCCGAAATAGCCGCGCCAGCGCACGGCGCGAGCGGCGTAGACCTGCACGACGGCTTCCGGCTCGTCCAACGGCGACGGTGCGAGCCCGATCGGCTCGCGGCTCGCGGTGCGCCAGTCGCCGCCCGCCGCGTTCTGCTCCTTGTCGACATACGCGATGCCGAACAAGAGCGCCGCGAACAGCGAAAACCACGTTGCCGGTGATCTCCATCTCACCGGAACGAAGATAGACGGTGCCCGATGCCGCGGCAAGCGACGACCCTCGCCGCTCGAACGGGGCACCGCGCCGAAGCTTGCCCCGGGCACGACGAAGCCTCCGCCGCTCGTGAGCCGGCGGGGGCAGCCTTTGCCGACGTTCTATTGAATAGAGGCGGGACGCCGGAGCGGCGTCCCGCGAGCCGTGCTCAGTTCTTCTTCGCCTTCTTCAGCTTGAAGACCGAGTTGCCGTAGTAATCGACCATCGCCTTCTCCATCGCACGCAGGTGCGGCGACGACTGCTTGAAGATGTCGAAGTCGATCTCGATGTGCTTGCGCCGACGGTCCTTCGTGTCCGGCACCAGCTTCAGGATGCCGCCCGGGGCAGCCTCCGAAGTCAGCGAGAACACGATGCGCGATACCGACGTATAAGGAATGCCGAGCTTTTGGGACAGAGACTTCATCGAATGCGGCTTGCCGTCGATTGCCGCGTCGATGACTTCCATGGCCACGAGCACCTCAGCCAGCGTTCCATGCCGACCCGACTTGTGGAAGGCCGTCAGCAGCGCGATCGCCGCCTTGCGAACTCCGTTCGAATCGAACAGCTGCTTCGAGCTCGAACGGCGCGCTTGAGTGGAACCTCCTACCGATACGTTTTCCCTAGTCACGGTAACTCCATGTAGTCTCGACCATAAGAAAGCTGCGAATCATACGCGTTCGGACGGCGATCTCAAAAACCGCACCGTCCGGTACGCCGCCGGTCGTACCGAGCGTGAAGCCTTTGAGTATTGGGCAGGATGAAAGTTGCGGTTGCAGGTGCGGTTTCTACTAGTTGGAAATGCCCAGCCGGCGTATCAACTCGGCGTCGACGTGACCATCTGCAATGAGGTTGTTTCGCTGTTGCCAATCGCGGACAGCCCGGCGAGTCGCAGTGCCGACGATGCCGTCCGGCTCGCCGCTGTCGAAGCCGAGCTCGTTCAGCCTGCGCTGCACGGCCGCGATCTGATCGCGCGTGAGGCGCGCGTCGTTCGGCGGTGGCACCGCGAGCTCGCCGCCGCCCGCGATGCGATCCGACAGATGACCGACCGTGAGTGCAAAGAACTCTGAAGCGTTCCAGCGCATGATGGCTGCGAAATTCCCGTACACGAGAAATGCGGGCCCGCGATGCCCGGCCGGGACGAGCACGGCCGCCTCCTCGTCGAGCGCCGGGACCGGCTCGCCCGACGTCGTCCTGACGCCGAGCGCCCGCCACTCGGCGAGGGGACGCGCCCGGTCGCGGCCCGCGAGCGCGTAGTCGAAGTTCTCGGGGAGCCGGACCTCGCGGCCCCACCGCCAGCCGGGCTTCCAGCCGAAGGTCTTCAGCAGATTCGCCGCGGACGCGAACGCGTCCTCGACGCTGCGCCACAGATCGACGACGCCGTCGCCGTCGCCGTCGACCGCGTACGCGAGGTAGTTCGACGGCATGAACTGCGTATGGCCCATCGCGCCTGCCCACGAGCCGATCATCGTGCCCGCGTCGATGCCGCGCTCGACGATACGCAGGGCGTTGACGAACTCGGTCGTGAAGTAGTCGCCGCGGCGGCCGTCGCACGCGAGCGTCGCGAGCGAATCGAACACGGGAACGTCGCCGATCACGCGGCCGTAGTCCGTCTCGAGCCCCCACAGCGCGACGATGATCTGCGGCGGCACGCCGTACTCGGCCGCCTTGCGGTCGAGCAGCGCCTTGTGCCGCTCGAGCATCGTGCGCCCCATCGACACGCGGCTCTCGGTCACCCGCCGGCCGAGGTATCGCGCGAACGTCTCGACGAACTCGGGCTGCTCGCGGTCCGCCTCGACGACCCTCGGCAGCTGACGCACAGTCGGCAGGACGCTGTCCGCCGTCGCGGCGGAGATGCCGCCCGCGAGCGCCGCGCTCCGCAGGCGATCGAGACAGGCGTCGAACGCCGGCTGCGCGAGCGTCCCCGGCGGGACGGCGAGCAGGACAAGGAACGGCAGGAGTGTCGGCGGTCGGCGGCGGCGAGTCATCGTTCTGTCGTCGCGATCGGCTCGGGGGCCAAAATGCGGCCTAATACTACATAATCGACCCGGACGCCAGCCCAAAGCCGCGTCGCCGCTCGAATTTCCGGCCGCGGGTTTTTGTGACACGGGTCACGTTCTATACTGGGCTGCACCCGCATGAAGGTCATGGAAAAGGATCGGTGCGAGCCCTCTTCTTCCTGCTGCTCGGGGGACTGCTCGGAAGCTGCTCGAGTCCGCCCGGGGTGCTCGAGCAAATCCTGACGCTCGGCGAGCTCCGCGTCCTGACGCACAACGGTCCACCCACCTTCTATTTCAACGCGGACGAGCCGCGCGGAATCGAGTTCGAGCTCGCGCGCGGGTTCGCGGCGCGGCTCGGCGTCGACCTCAAGATCGTCGTCGAAGACCGACTCGGGAAGATCCTCCCCGGCGTGCGACCCGGCGGCCCGGCGCACATCGCCGCGGCGTCGCTGACCGTCACCGAGCCGCGGCGCGAGCTCGTCGTGTTCGGCCCGGCGTACGGCGAGGTCGAGCAGCAGGTCATCTACCGGCAGGGCACGAAGCGGCCGAGGAGCCTCGAGGATCTCGTCGGCGCCAGCATCGACGTGCGCGCGGGCTCCGTGCACGCGGAGCTTCTCGAGCAGGCGCGCGCGCAGTACCCCGAGCTGATCTGGCGGGAGGACCCGCGCGCATCCATCGAGGAGCTGCTTAGGCGCGTCGACGAAGGCCTCATCGACTACACGATCGTGCCGTCGAACGCGTTCGGCGTGCTGCGGAATTCCTACCCCGAGACGCGCGTGGCCTTCACGATCGGCGAGACGTATCCGATCGCGTGGGCGCTGCCGCGGGACGCGCATGAGCTCCGCGAGGCGGTCGCCGCGTACTTCGCCGAGATTGCAGCCACCGGCGAGCTCGACCGGTTGCTCGACCGCTACTACTTCACGGCCCGCGACTTCGACTACGTCGGCTCGCGGGCGTTTTTGCGCCACATCGAGACGCGGCTGCCGGCTTACCGCAGATTCTTCGAGGAAGCCGCGCAGCTGACCGGCCTCGACTGGCGCCTCCTCGCCGCGATCGGCTACCAGGAGTCGCACTGGAATCCGGACGCCGTGTCGCCGACCGGCGTGCGCGGCCTGATGATGCTGACCGAGGACACCGCATCGATGATGTCCGTCGAGAATCGCGCGGACGCGCGCGAGAGCGCGATCGGCGGCGCGCTCTACTTCCGGAACGTGCTCGCGAAGATTCCGGAGCGGATCCCGGAGCCGGATCGCACGTGGCTCGCGGTCGCTGCGTACAACCTGGGCTTCGGGCATCTCGAGGATGCGCGGATCATTACCGAGATTCAGGGCGGCGACCCGGACCGGTGGGATCACGTTCGCGAGCGGTTGCCGCTCTTGACCGAAGAGAAGTGGTACTCGCGCGTGAAGCGCGGCTATGCACGCGGGCACGTCGCGGTGCAGTATGTCGATAACGTGCGGCGGTACCACGAGCTTTTGATGTGGCTCGCGGATCGGGAGATCGTCACCGAGTACCACGAGCCGGCGCCGGCTCCGGCGCGGCCGCGCGGCTGATCGCGAATCCCACGCGGCGCCGTCTGCCGCTCCTGCCGCACGTCGCCGTGATGCGACGCACGCGATGCCGTCAGCGCCGTTCGGCGAAGAACGTCCGCAGGAGCTCCGCCGCCTCTTCCTCGAAGAGGCCCGACTCGACGACGATCCGATGGTTCAGCCGGTCGCTTCGCGCAATGTCGAACACGGAGCCGCACGCGCCCGCCTTCGGATCGGGCGCCGCGTAGACGAGCCGCGCGACCCGCGCGTGCACGAGCGCGCCGGCGCACATCGCGCACGGCTCGAGCGTCACGTACAGCGTCGTGCCCGGCAGTCGGTAATTGCCGACACGCTTGCCGGCCGCGCGGATCGCGAGCATCTCGGCGTGCGCGCTCGGGTCGTGCTCACGGATCGGGGCGTTGTGGGCTTCGGCGAGCAGCGTGCCGTCGGCGTCGATGAGCACCGCGCCGACCGGCACCTCGCCGCAGCGCGCGGCCTCGCGCGCGAGGTCGAGGGCGCGGCGCATCCAGCGGACGTCGGGCGATTCAGCTTTCACGTCATGCCCCTCCGGCTACTGCGATCGGCGCGTTAACGTTGGCCACGTCACCGCGCCGGCGTCTTGTGCACCGCGACTGCAGGAACTTCGTCGCATCGGCGACGCGAGCGAACAGCGTAAGCGTCCGGCGAAGACCGTCTTCCCGCCGTCTGAGGCTTCAGTTTAGCTGCCCTCCGTGAAGCGGGCACTGTGGACGTGTCCGCGTGGAGGACAGATGGACACGTACACTCTTTCGCAA